>ENA-UEQN01000094-UEQN01000094.1-human-gut-metagenome-genome-assembly--contig:-NODE-94-length-82491-cov-25.521623_pt1 | contig 82491 bp, 65 predicted proteins | sample MGYA00242940_ERZ507944 | MGnify/ENA primary metagenome ERZ507944 (study PRJEB26167, sample SAMN06115449) | human gut metagenome | host: Homo sapiens | place: China:Fujian | collected 2015-08-20... | reverse complement strand
CAGCAATAGCAACAGTATTGTTGTTATTTAATTTATAAAATTGCCCGTTTTATGGCGGTCAGGCGCCGCCGCCCGCTTGTCCCGCTTCCCCATCCCCGTCGAAACCTTTACGGCCCCGTCGTCGGAGCAAATGTCACTCATTCCGTTTCCGCCTTCCGGCGAAAACTTCATCCGTTCCATTGCTCCTCCTCTTTCGTTCCACAAACGCTCCGCTGGTTTGTGAAACGAGTTGGACGTGAGTTGCGCTTTTGAGCAAATGTCACTCATTCCGTTTCCGCCTTCCGGCGAAAACTTCATCCGTTCCATTGCTCCTCCTCTTTCGTTCCACAAACGCTCCGCTGGTTTGTAAAATAGGAAAGCAGAATTTGCTATTTGGAATTGTAACACATTCCCATATCGGAATGTGTTACAATTCCGTGACAGTTTCAGGTTTTGGTCAGCTTGACCATTAGCTTGGCCGGGGTGAGCTTGGCCAGCAGACGGTAGAACTTATAGAACAGTCTGGGGGTGTAGATGGTCTGTCCCGCTCTGGCCGCCCGCAGTGCACCGCCGGCCACCTGTACCTGATCGCAGTAGGGCAGCAGCTCAAAGGGCCGGGAATCCACCACATGACCCACTGCCAGAAACTCTGTGGCCATGGGGCCGGGGCAGACGGCGGTAACGGTGATGCCCTTTGCCTTCAGTTCCTCCGCCGCGCCGATGGTGTAGGCGGAAACGTAGGCTTTCGTGGCGGAATACACCGTCATCCGGGGGGTAGGGCAGAAGGAGGCGATGGAGCTGACGTTCAAGATCCGGCTCCCGGCTTCCATATAGGGCACCGACAAATTGGTGATGGCCGTCAGTGCCCGGAGGTTCAGATCGATCATCCGGGTCTGGGAAACGGTGTCGATCTCGCCGATGTTCCCTAGATACCCGCATCCGGCATTGTTCACCAGCAGGGCGATCTCCGGCTGTTCCTCCACCAGATGCTCCTGATAGGCGGTAAAGCTCATGGTGTCGCACAGGTCCAGCGGCAGCGTCAGGGTGCTGATCCCCTTTTCCTCCAGCTGCTCTGCCAGTTCCTGAAGGCGGTCCGTCCGGCGGGCAATGAGCCACACCCGTTCAATTTCCGGGAATACGGAATAGAACTGCCGGACAAATTCCCGGCCAAGGCCGGAGGACGCGCCGGTAATAACTGCTGTTTTCATGGTCAGATCTCCTTTCGGAGTATTTTAGTGGGTCTCGGGAGCGGGATACTCGACGCCCTGGGTATCCACCCGGACGGTTGCCATGACCACGGGCTTCTTGGGCATATCGTTCATCATGTTCCGCTGGACACGGGAAATGTCAATGGCCACATCCTGACCCTCGGTGATCTTGCCGAAGGCGGCGTACTGGCCGTCCAGATGAGGAGCGGGAGCCACCATCACAAAGAACTGGCTGCCGGCGGAGTTGGGTGCCATGGTGCGGGCCATGGACAGCACACCCGTCTCGTGAATCAGGTCATTCTGGCGGAAGCCGTTGCCGGCGAACTCGCCGTTGATCTCATAGCCGGGGCCGCCCATGCCGTTTCCGTTGGGGCAGCCGCCCTGGATCATGAAGCCGGGGATGACCCGGTGGAAGGTCAGGCCGTCATAGAAGCCCTTGTTAGCCAGAGAGATGAAGTTGTTGACGGTGTTGGGAGCCTTCTCGGGATACAGCTCGCCGCGCATAATGCGGCCGTCCTCCATAGTGATGGTTACGATGGGATTGCTCATATTCATTCGTTCCTTTCTGATCTGTTATCTGCGGGCCTTCATGGCCCGGTCCATTTCACGGGCGGCGTCCCGCTTGGCGGTGGCGTCCCGCTTGTCGTAATTCTTCTTGCCCTTGCACAGGCCGACCTCCACCTTCACCTTGGCGTTCTTGAAATAGACGCTCAGGGGCACCAGCGTGTAGCTGTCCTGCTTGACGAGGGCGTGGAGCTTGCGGATCTCCCGCTTGTGCATCAGCAGCCGCCGGTCCCGGTCCGGGTCCCGGTTGAAGATGTTGCCATGCTCGTATGGAGAGATGTGCATGCTGTGGACGAACAGCTCGCCATCCTGTACAGTGCAGTAGGAGTCCTTCAGGTTCATCGTGCCCGCACGGATGGATTTGACCTCCGTGCCGCACAGCTCGATACCTGCCTCGTACTTATCCTCCACGAAGTAATCGTGGTAGGCTTTGCGGTTCTGGGCCGCGATCTTGATTCCCTTTTTCTCCGTGGGGATCACCTCGTTTCCGGTAAAACAGTATACCATAGTTTTCCCATGACTTCAAGAAAAACAGGCCCTTTGCATTTCAACACTCCTATGCTATAATAAACTGAATACAGTATAGGCAGGGTCTCTGCCCTTTAAACGAGGTGGATAGAATGAAAATGCCCATGGATCTGACGGAGGTCAAGCTCCGCCGCAAGGACGTATTTGAGGGTAAAATCATGACGGTGCACGTGGATGACGTGCGCCTGCCCAACGGCGAGGAAGCCACTCGGGAAGTGGTGGATCATGTGGACGGCGCGGCGGTCCTGGCCCTGGATGAAGCCAACCGGGTGCTGGTGGTCCGCCAGTACCGGTATGTATTTGGCAAGGTGCTGGATGAGCTGCCCGCAGGCAAGCTGGACCCCGGCGAGGACCCGGTGACGGGCGCTCTGCGGGAACTGAAGGAGGAGACCGGCGCGGAGCCGGAGACCTTCCTGCCCCTCGGCAAGCTCCTGCCCGCCCCCGGCTGCTACGGGGAAACACTGCACCTGTTTTTGGCCAAGGGGCTGAAATTCAGCCAGCAGCAGCTGGACCCCGATGAATTTCTCAATGTGGAGCGGGTACCCTTTGATGAAATGGTGCACCGCTGCGTCAACGGTGAGATCGATGACGCCAAGACCGTGGCCGCAGTCCTGCGGGCCAAGGTCCTGCTAAACCTGTAATAGGAGGTACGTTTCCTTGGAACAGAAAACGGACGCCCAGAAAACCATCCTTATTGTGGAGGACGAAAAAAATATCGTAGACATTCTGCGCTTCAACCTTCAGCGGGAGGGCTACCGCACCGTGGAGGCCTATGACGGAGCCGACGGCCTGGAAAAGGCCCGGAAGGAAAACCCCGACCTGATCCTGCTGGACGTGATGCTGCCGAAGATGATCGGTTTTGACGTGTGCCGCACCCTCCGGGAGGAGGGCAACAACGTGCCCGTCATCATCCTCACCGCCCGGGAGGAGGAGGCCGACAAGGTATCCGGTCTTGAGATCGGCGCCGATGATTACATTACCAAGCCCTTCTCCATGCGGGAGCTGATCGCCCGGGTGGGAGCCAACATCCGCCGCACGACTATGAACACCGCCGCCGCGGCCACCGCTGCGGCCACAGCCATGCCGGTGGCAGGGGACCTCTCCATCGACACGGACAGCCATCAGGTCTTCCGGGACGGCAAGCCTCTGGAACTGACCACGCGGGAATATGAGCTGCTGACCTTCCTGGCCAGCCATCCCAATAAGGTCTACTCCCGCATCGACCTGATGGAGCAGGTCTGGAACTACGGCTACGTGGGCGACGATCAGCGGACTGTGGACGTGACCGTCCGGCGTCTGCGGGAAAAGATCGAGGAAACCCCCGCCAGCCCCAAATACATCCTCACCCGCCGGGGCGTGGGGTACTATTTCGCGGTGTAATCCCCACCGGCTCCGGTGACGTTCCTCGCGTTCTTCTCATGTTTTGAAGAGGACACAGGGATCTTCTCCGGGACGCGCCCGCCCCCGCAAACGGCGGGCCGTACAGTTTTCAGATCCTTTGAACACCATAAAGGCGGTGATTTTTTGTTCCGCAGCTTACATATGAAGCTGACGCTGATCCTCCTGCTGCTGATCACATCCCTGATGGCGGTGGTAGGCGCGTTCCTGACCACCAGCGTCACCAGTTTTTATATCGACAGCTTTTATCAGCAGATGAGCAGTGCCTTCGGCGCGGACCGCCGGGAGTTTGTGGCGGACCTCCGCAGCGCCGCCGCTCAGCCGGACGGCGCTGAGCGTATTCAGGAGATCCTGGAAGTCAATGCCGGTATGCTGGGCATCGACTACCGCACCCGGAACTACTATGTGCTGGACGGCACCGCAGGCAGCTTTCTGGCCGGCAGCGCCGAGTCCTCCGACCTGCCCCGGGAGCAGTCCGCCAACCTTCTGACCGCCCGGAACGCGGTTGCACGGAAGGACGCCTCCACCGTAGGCGACGAAAGCGATATCTCTGCCGACTACATGGATGTGGCCATCCCCATCTTCGGCGGTGACAACGCCTTCATCATCTACATTCTGGATAACAAGGACACGGTATCCGATCTGAATAACCAGCTTTTCCAGATCATCATGCAGGCCCTCATCATCGGCCTGCTGATCTCCGTGCTGCTGAGCTTCCTGCTCTCCAAGACCATGGTGGGCCCCATTGAAAAGCTGACCATCGGCGCAGAGCGGGTGGCCGCTGGTGATTTTGACAGCGAGCTGCCGGTGGAATCCACCGACGAGATCGGTATTCTCACCGGAACCTTCAATGAGATGGCCGAGGTCCTGCAGTCCACACTGGCTGCCGTGGAAAACGAGCGCAACAAGCTGGATACCCTGTTCCTCCACATGACCGACGGCGTGGTGGCCTTTGACCGGGAGGGGCACCTCATCCACTGCAACCCCGCCGCCACGGAGCTTTTGCGGCGATCCATCGATCCCAGCTGCACCTACGAGGAATTGCTGGGCGACCTGCATCCCTTCCAGAACGTGCTGGCCCTCCAGAAACCCAACTACATTGAAGATGAGTTGGTGGTGGGAAACCGGACCCTGGCCCTCTACCTCACGCCCTTCTCCGACAAGGCCCAGGGCGGCGTTCTGATCCTGCTCCATGACGTGACGGAACAGCACCGGAATGAGGAACGGCGCAAGGAATTCGTGGCCAACGTGTCTCACGAGCTGCGGACCCCCCTGACCAACGTCCGCAGCTACGCCGAAACCATCCGGGATGCCGGAGATGACATTCCCCGGGAGATGGAGAACAATTTTCTGGATATTATCATTACGGAAACGGACCGCATGACCCACATCGTTCAGGATCTGCTGACCCTCAGCCGGTTAGACGCCGGCAGCACCGAAATGGTGTTCACCCGGTTCCCCTTCCATGACGCCATCGAAAGCGTGGTCCGCTCCAACAGTCTCAACGCCAAGCAGCGGGGCCATGAGCTGACCTATGTGCCGGAGGGAGAGCTGCCCCTCATCACCGGCGACCGGAGCCGTCTGGAGCAGGTGATGATGAACATTCTCGGCAACGCCATCAAGTACACTCCGGACGGCGGACACATTCGCGTCACCGCCGGAGCCAGCCCCGACACCGCCTGGATGGAGGTCCGGGATGACGGCATCGGCATCCCGGAAAAGGACAGGGAGCGTATTTTCGACCGCTTCTACCGGGTGGATAAGGCCCGTTCCCGGGAATCCGGCGGCACAGGCCTTGGACTATCCATCGCCAGAGAGATCGTCCAGCGGCACCACGGCACCATTTCCCTGGTCCCCCATGAGGGACCGGGCACCACGGTCCGTCTGGAGCTGCCCATCACCCAGCCCGCCCCCGGCGCACCGGAGGATACGGCAGAAAACACGTCGGCTCAGCAGTAATTTCAGCTTTTATCAGAAAGGAGGGACCGGCCATGCGCTACCGGGATTTTATCCAAAATATCACCATCACGTTTCTGGCGCTGCTGTCCCTGTTCCTCTTTTCCAGAACGCAGTTTTTCCAGTTGGGCGCTGCCGCCGGCAGCGGCACCTGGCAGCGGCTCACCGCTCCTGTCAGCGACCAGATCTCCGATGCCCCCGCCTCCGATACCCTGTCCGCCCCGGTGCGGGCGGCCGTCACCGGAGAATACGGCCGGTATGGCAGCATCTCCCTCACCACGGACAGCGAGAGCTTCACCCCCATCAAAACACTGCTGCGGGAGGTTCTTGGGTCTGCCCGCAGCCGGATGGATTCCAGTGCTGCCGCCTTCCGGTCGGCTTTGGGAAAACCGTCAGTCTACTGTGACTTTTTAGAGCCCCTGCCGGTGTCCTATCTGGCGGACCTCATGGGTATCACCGCAGAAAGTGAGCTTTCCGTCCGCGCTCTGGCCGCAGCGGAGCAGAACGGTCAGGTGGTCCTGCTGCTGTGGGACGGCGGATCCCGCTATTACCAGTGCGTCACTGCCGTGCAGCCCTCTACCCTGACGGAGGTACTGGATCACTTTGAGCTGGGCGTTACCGCCTTTGCTTTTGAGGATCTCAGTGGATACGGCCAGCATCTGGCCCCTCTCTCCCTGTTTCCGGACCCTCTCCCTGAGCTGCCCCAACTGACGATGACGGAAAGCACCGTTTCCACAGAGACGCTGCTCTCCGTTCTGGGCTTCAACCCCCACACCAATTCCCGCTATACCGACGCCGGCGGCGCGGAGGTAGTGGTGGAGGGAGACCGGGTCATCCGCATCAGTGGCAGCGGCACCTTCTCCTACACCAGCGGCGGCGAAACGGTCCTCTCCATAGAAAGTGCCGGGGGCCTTCTCACGCCTCGGGAAGCCGTCTCCGGTGTTCTGGAGCTGTTGGATCAGTTGATCCCGGAGGGCGATGCCCGGCTGTATCTGCAGAAGTGGCAGCAGTCAGAAACCGAGACTTTCTTAACCTTCGGCTACCAGTCCGGCGGCGTTCCCATCCGCTTTGCGGACGGTTCTGCCGCCGCGGAGGTAACGCTCTCCGGCAATGCGATCGCCACGCTGTCCCTGCGGCCTCGGCAGTACAGCGCCGCCAGCGCCGCCTCGCCTCTGCTGCCGCTGCGGCAGGCCATGGCCATCGCCGGAAGGACAGCGGGGGCCGAGCTTTCCATCGGCTATGCCGATACCGGCGTCTATCCGCTCTCTGCCGTCTGGCTGACGGATTGACATCACACTTTCTGAAAGGAGTTGAGCGGCTACGGAACGCTATCGCCTGAAAAACATCATCATTCTGATCCTGGCGCTGCTCAACGCCTTTTTACTGACGTCTCTGGCCATTCGGGGCAACGAGGAGCGGGTGGCCCGCCGCACCCAGCAGCAGGAACTGGTCTCTCTGTTCGCGGCGGACGGCATGACGCTGGACCCCGCTCTGATCCCCACGGACACCGCCGTTTCCACCTATGCGTTGATCCGGGATGAGACAGCGGAGCGAAAGGCCGCCGCCTTCCTCCTGGGGGATAATCTGGAGCGCACCACTCAGGGCGGCGGCATTTACACCTACACCAGCCAGCAGGGCGCCGCTGCCTTCCGGGACATCGGCAGCTTTGACGCCGCCGGTTCTCTGTCACAGGAGAACGCGGAAGCATTTTGTCGGGATTTCTGCAAGGCGTTTTCTTACGATACGCCGATATTTACACTGGATGAAACGGGCAGCGGCACTGCAACGGCTGTCCGCCTGTGGAACGGTACGCCGGTGTTCAACGCCGCCGTCACCTTTACCATCGATCAGGGCCGCGTCCTGTCCGCCAGCGGCGCTCTGCTTCCGGAGACCGGCGCGGAGACCTCCTCCGGGCAGAAGCCCCTCTCCGCCTTCGCCGCCCTGACTGCCTTTCAGCAGATGCGCCACGCCTCCAGCTCCGTGGTGTCCTCCATCACGGAGGTCAGTCTCTGCTACGAGCTGCAAAGCACCACCGCCGCTCCCATGGCGCTGGTTCCCTCCTGGCGGATCGTCACGGATACGGCAACTTTTTATGTAAACTGCATTTCCGGTACCGTCCGCCGGGCATAAAATTGTTTGAATTTCATATTTTGTCAGGAATCGTTTGCTTTTTCAGGCAAAGTATGCTATACTGACGCCGATCATAATGAGTGGTACTGTCCACTTTTTTCTCAGGGTGCATGAAGTGCCGGCCCGACGGACAAACTAATCCCGGCGCAAGGCTTTCTCCCCGCAAAAGAATACCTGAAACGAGGTCAGAACGTTGACAAAATACATCGTACACGGAGGCAAGCCTCTGTTCGGCGAGGTGGAGATCAGCGGTGCGAAGAACGCCGCCGTTGCCATTATTCCCGCCGCCATTCTGGTGGACGGCGTCTGCCGCATTGAAAACATCCCCCAGATCTCCGACGTTACCGCGATTTTGAAGATTTTGGAGCAGCTTGGCGCGTCCATCCGCTCCATCAACCGCCACACGGTGGAGATCGACAGCCGTCACATCCACACCACTAGGACCTCTTATGAGCTTTCCCGGAAGCTCCGGGCTTCCTACTATCTCATCGGCGCTCTGCTGGGCCGTTTCGGCCGGGCAGAGGTTGCCATGCCCGGCGGCTGCAATTTCGGCGGCGTCCGCCCCATCGACCAGCATGTAAAGGGCTTTTCCGCTCTGGGCGCCGGTGTTACCACTGAGGGCGGCTATATCAATGCCATCGTGGAGTCCGGCCGTCTCACCGGGGCCAACATCTACCTGGACGTGGTGTCCGTAGGCGCTACCATGAACATCATGATGGCCGCTGTTCTGGCCCAGGGGGACACGGTGATCGAAAATTGCGCCAAGGAACCTCACATCGTGGATCTGGCCAACTTTCTGAACTCCATGGGCGCCGACATCCGGGGCGCCGGTACGGATACTATCAAGATCCGGGGCGTGGAGCGGCTGTCCGGCGGTTCCTATGCCATCATTCCCGACCAGATCGAAGCCGGTACCTATATGGCTGCCGTGGCCGCCACCGGCGGTCAGATCCTGGTGAAAAACATCATTCCCAAGCACATGGACTGCATCACCGCCAAGCTCCAGGAGTGCGGCGTAGAGGTGGAGGAGCAGGATGATACCCTGCTGGTACGCCGTACCGCCCGGCTGAAAAAGGCCAACGTCAAAACCCTGCCCTATCCCGGCTTTCCTACGGATATGCAGCCCCAGATGACCACTGTCCTCACCCTTGCTCAAGGGACCAGTCTGGTGACCGAGGGTGTCTGGAGCAGCCGCTACCGCTATGTGGATGAACTCAAGCGCATGGGCGCCCGTATTCAGGTGGATGACAAGACCGCCGTGGTAGAGGGCGTGGAAAAGCTCACCGGCGCACCGATTCAGGCTTATGACCTGCGGGCCGGCGCGGCTCTGGTCATCGCCGCTTTGGCGGCAGAGGGTGAGAGCGAGATCTCCAACGTGCAGTATATCGAGCGGGGCTATGAGGACATCATCGGCAAGCTCCGGGCTCTGGGCGCGGACATCCGCGCCGTGGAGGAGCCGGACGAGGATGCCCTTTCCACTGCGCAAATCAGCTGAACTTCACGTCCGTCAGGGAGTGTGCCGGCCTTGACCGGCCCATTCCCCGGCGGACGTTTTTCAAAAGAGAGGTATTTTCTTGACCACCGTACATACGCTTGCCAGCGGCTCCTCCGGAAACGCCGCTGTGCTCTCCTGCGGAGACACCCATCTGCTGATCGACGCCGGGATCTCCTGCCGCCGGATCACCGCAGCTCTGAAAGAACTGGGACTGACCCCGGCAGACCTGACGGCTATTCTGATCACCCACACCCATTCCGACCACATCTCCGGGCTGAACACCCTGCTGAAAAAGACGGATTGCCCCATCCTTGCCACGCCTCGGACCTGCCGGGAACTTGACTGCCGGTTTCCGGGGATCGAACCCCGGCTCATGGAGGCGGAGGGAGCTGTCACTCTGGGGGAGGTCGACATACAGCCCATCCCCACCTCCCATGACGCCTCCGGCTCCTGCGGCTGGCGGCTGGATACAGAGGGCGGCAGCGTAGGCCTTCTCACCGACACCGGCTACGTCACCGACGAGGCGCTGGATCTGCTGCCCGGCGTGGACATGGCGATTTTGGAATTCAACCACGATGTAGAGGCCCTTTGCTCCGGTCCCTATCCCTATTACCTAAAGCAGCGCATTTTGGGCCTTCAGGGTCACCTGTGCAACGAGGACGCCGCCCAATTCGCCGTCACGCTGGCGGAAAACGGTGCCTGCGACATCGTGCTGGCCCACCTGAGCCGCGATAACAACACCCCTGCTATGGCGCTGAACGCCGCAGCCGCCGCGCTGGACGGTGCCGGACTGACCCCGGAACTATCCGTAGCGCCCCGGGACACCGTCGGCCCGTGTCACATCGTCAGAAGGAGGGTCTTATGCAAAAGGTGACCATTCTCTGCACCGGCAAGCTGAAGGAAAAATTTTATCTGGACGCTGTTGCGGAATACGTCAAGCGGCTGAGCCGGTTCTGTAAATTAGAGATCATCGAGCTGCCGGAGGAACGGCTGCCGGAGGATCCCTCCCCCGCCCAGATCGAGGCGGCCCTCTCCAAGGAGGCCGACGCTGTCCGGGCCAAGCTGCCCAACGGCTGTCTGGTGATCGCCATGTGTGTGGAGGGGCGGGAGCGCTCCAGCGAGGAGCTGGCCCGCTATCTGGCGGACAGCGCCGCCCAAGGCGCCAGCCACATCGTCTTTCTCATCGGCAGCTCCTTCGGAATGCACGAATCCTTGAAGCGGCAAGCCGCTCTGCGGTTGTCCATGTCCCCCATGACCTTTCCCCACCACCTGCTGCGGGTGATGCTTTTGGAGCAGATCTACCGGGCCTACCAGATCAATGCCGGAAGCAGATACCATAAGTAAAATTTCAAGCGGACACACAGAACACTGTTAATATGATATAAGGAGGTACTTGCAAATGGATTTCATGCAGGAATACGAGAAGTGGCTCCACAGCCCCGCCCTCTCTCCGGAGGAACACGCCGAGCTGGAGTCTATTAAGGACGATCCCAAGGAGATCGAAAGCCGATTCTTCGGCCCGCTGGAGTTTGGCACCGCCGGTCTCCGGGGCACTATGTACACCGGTTTACATAACATGAACATTCATGTGATTCGCTGGGCCACCCAGGGCTTTGCCGACGTCATCGCCGCCGAGGGCGAGGAGGGCAAGCGCCGTGGCGTGGCTATCTGCATGGACTGCCGCAATCACTCTATGGAGTTCGCCCGGGCCGCCGCCGAGGTCTGCGCCGCCAACGGCATCCACGTTCGCATTTTTGATTCCCTGCGCCCCACCCCGGAACTGAGCTTCGCCGTCCGGGAATACGGCTGTCAGGCAGGCATCAATGTCACCGCCAGCCACAACCCCAAGGAGTACAACGGCTACAAGGTCTACTGGTCCGACGGTGCGCAGCTTCCCCCCCACCACGCCGACGCCATCGCCAAGCGGTTGGAGGGGATCGACATTTTTGGCGGTGTGAAGCGGATGGACTTTGAGGAAGCCGTAAAGAGCGGTCTCATTGAGACCATGGGGGACGAGACGGACCGGAAATTCATGGCCAACGTCACCGCCATGATCAATGACCGGGAGACCGTCGCCAAGGTGGCGGACACCTTCAAGCTGGTCTACACCCCCTTCCACGGCTGCGGCTACAAGCTGGTGCCGGAGGCGCTGACCGCGCTGGGCATCAAGCACCTGATCCCCGTGCCGGAGCAGATGGTCATCGACGGCAATTTCCCCACGGTGGTCTCTCCCAACCCGGAAAACCCGGAAGGCTTCTATCTGGCCATCGATCTGGCCAAAAAGAACGATGTGGACTTCATTCTGGGTACCGATCCAGACAGCGACCGCGTGGGCATCATGGTGCGGAACCACGAGGGCGAGTTCCAGCCCGTTACCGGCAACCAGACCGGCGTGCTGCTGCTGGATTACCTGATTGGCGCGCTGAAACGTTCCGGGAAGATGCCCGCCAACCCTGTGGCCCTCAAAACCATCGTCACCACAGAAATGGCCCGGAAGGTGGCGGAGAGCAATGGTGTAAAGTGCTTCGATACCTTCACCGGCTTCAAGTTCATGGCGGAAAAGAAGAACGCCTTGGAGGAGTCCGGCGAGGGCAAGGTCATCTTCTCCTACGAGGAATCCTACGGTTATATGCTGGGTGATTACGTCCGGGACAAGGACGCCGTCACCGCCTCCATGCTGCTGACGGAGATGGCTGCGTGGTACGACGCCCAGGGCATGACCCTGTTTGACGCGCTGAACGCCCTGTACGAAAAGTACGGCTGGTACGCAGAAAAGACCCACAATCTGGTGATGCCCGGTCTGGACGGTCTCCGGGATATGGCGAAGCTGATGAAGGACCTCCGGGAAAATCCCCCGGCGGAGATCAGCAGCGTCAAGGTCATTGTCCGGAAGGATTATACCGACGGCAGCGTGATCGACTGCGTTACCGGCGCTAAGAGCCGCATGGAGCTGTCCGGCTCCAACGTGCTGCGGTATGAGTTGGAAGACGGCACCGTCATTCTGGTGCGTCCCTCCGGCACGGAGCCGAAGATCAAGGTCTACACCCTGACTCAGGGGGCCGATGCCGCCGCGGCCAACGCCAATCTGGAAAAGTACGGTCAGTGGGTGGCCGCTCTGAAGCCTTGATCAATTACACAAACTTAATTAAGCCGGTGCCCGGAAACATAGTTTCCGGGCACTTTTTTGCGTTTTCTAAGGTATTCTCCGCAATTCGCAGGTCTTTCCAGATTCTTTGAAGCTGTGTTTGCGTTTTTCGCCGCAATTTGGTTCGGCACTTAAAGCGCTGCGACTTTCCGCGTATAGGAAAGCGTCCTCCGAACGGAGGACGCTTAAGACTGTCGATAAAGTGGTAAATTCTCCGCGACGGTAAGGAAGGGTGTGCGTGGGAAACCCAAGAAGGGATACACCGTCGGCTCAGACCAAACAACGGATACTGCGTATCCGCTGTTTGGGAGCCTTCCTCGAAACAAGCTCGCTTGATCCGCCACCGGCGGCGCTTCGCCTATTTCCCTGCGCCATTGAAATCCTTAGTTTTCAGAACTTTTATAAAGTTCTGAAAACTTGCTCATCGGGGTGAAAAGACTTTTCACCCCGATGAAGCGTCCGCCGTTCGGCGGACGCTTTCGGGTGTTCTGTAAACTCAGACGTTGGCAGTCTCCCGCGCCGCGTCTGCTTCAGTTTCCGATTCCGCGGCAAGCTTTGTCGAATCGGCTGCCTCCGCAGGCTCCGTGGTCTCGGTCTGCTCCGTTCCCTTTTCCGGCAGCGCCGCTTTTTCTTTGCGGGCAGGCAGCTTTTCAGAAGCTGCTTTCAAAGCCTTGGCGGCTTTGGACTCCTTCTTAGGCTGCTCGGTCCGCCAGTGGAGGGTAGTCTTATTGAACATCGGCTCGCAGACATACAACACGGCAGGCATCACGAACAGGCAGATGCAGGCGGAGATCAGAGCACCCCGGGCCAGCATGATGCAGATGGCGCCGATGAGGTCAATCGAGGACACAAAAGACACACCCAGGGTGGCGCAGAACATCACCAGCGCGCTGGTGATGATGGAAGCGTCCGCCGAATCCGCTGCGATGCGGATAGCCTCCTTCCGGTTCTTGCCGCTTTGCAGTTCTTCCTGGAACCGAGAGGTCATCAAAATGGCGTAGTCCACCGTAGCGCCCAACTGCACGCAGCTGATGATGGTAGGTGCGATGAAAGGCGTGGAAGCGCCGGAGAAGTAGGAGAAGCCCTGATTCAGGAAGATCGCCAGCTCAATGGTGGCCACCAGCACCGCCGGAACGGTGATGGACTTGAACGCCCACGCCACGATGATGAAAATACAGGCAATGGACAGGTAGTTTGCCACCACGAAGTCCACGGCGGTGGTGTCGATCAGATCCCGGTACATGGCACCCTCGCCGGTGATCATGGCGTTTTCATCATACTGCTTCAAAATGGCGGTCATCTCGTCCAGCTGGGCCGACACTGCGTCGGTGGCCGGAGAATAGCTGGAGTTCACCATCATCAGCTGATAGCCCCCCTGCTTGAGCATATCCTTTACCTCATTTGGAATGAAGAAGTCAGGAATGCCGGTACCCAGCATCTTATGGTAGGATACCACGGAGGTAACGCCCTTGACCTCCTCCATGCGGTTTTCGATGTCGCTCATCTCCGCCGGATTCAAATCGTCCCGCAGGACGATGAAGTGAGAGGTAGCCATATCGAAGTCGTTTTTCAGCTTTTCGTTGGAGACGATGGAGGGCAGGTCCCGGGGCAGGGACTCGTCCAGCTTGTAGTAGATTCCGGCGTGGGACTGGGCGTAGTAGGCCGGGATGAACAGGAGCACAAAAATCACCATAATGACCTTGTTATGCCGTAGGATAAAGCTGTTCACCTTGTCAAAGCTGGGCATCAGACTCTTATGCTTGTGCTTAGTGATCTGCTTATCGAAAATCAGCACCAGAGAGGGCAGCACCAGAATAACGGTAGCCACGCCCAGCACAACGCCCTTGGCCATAACGATGCCGATATCCCGGCCCAGCGTCAGCCGCATGACGCACAGGGCCAGAAAGCCCGCTACCGTGGTGAGGCTGGAGGAGGACAGAGAGCGGAAGGCAGCAACCACCGCCTGCGCCATGGCGTCCCGCTCGTCATCGTAGTTGGGGCGCTCCTCCTCATACCGGTGGTAGAGGAAGATGGAGTAGTCCATGGTGACGCCCAACTGCAAAACAGCGGCGATAGCCTTGGTGATATACGAGATCTCCCCCAGGAATATGTTGCTGCCGAAGTTGTAGATGACGGCAAAGCCGATGCTGGCCAGGAAGATAAAGGGCAGCACCGTGGATTCCAGCGTCACCATCATGGCAACCAGGGCCAGCAGCACCGCCAGACCCACGAAGATGGGCAGCTCGCTGTCCATCAGGTCCCGGGTGTCCTTGATGACCACGGAGAAGCCCGCCAGGAAGCACTTTTCATTACAGGCCCGCCGGACCTGCTCGATGGCCTCCATGGTCTCGTCCGAGGCGCCGGGGTGGCTGTACTGAATGATCATCATGGTAGCGTCTCCGGCGAAGAACATATCCCGGAAGTTGGCGGGGATCATGTCCGTGGGGATCTGGATGCCCATGAGGTTGCTGATCCAGATGGCATTGGAAACACCGTCAATGGCCTTGATGTCATTGAGCAGGCTGTTAGTATAGCCTGCGGGCATACTCTCCACCACCAGCATGCTGGTGGCCGCCATTTTAAAGGGCTCCTCCAGCAGCTTTTCGCCATGAGAGGATTCCAGGTCCTCCGGCAGGTAGGACAGAATGTCGTAGTTGATGCGGGTGGAAATATAGCCGATGGCGGCGGGAATCAGCATCAGTACCGCCATCATGGCCACCAGCTTCGGCTTGCGGGTCAACCATTTTGCGATTTTTTCCAGCATGGCCGATCAATCCTTTCCGCCGAACAGGCCGGTAATGGCCGCCCAGAAGTCCTTGAACATCTGCGCGACACGCCCCCAGAAGGTAGTCTGCACCTCCGCAGCGGCCTCAGCCTCCGTTTCATCCTCGTCCGGCATGGTGATCTCCTGAGTGCGGATCAAGATCTGAATGCTCTCAGGAGAGGGGTTGCGGCTGTCGGTGAGAGACACGGCCTCGGCGGTGGCATCCATCAGCAGAAGGTTGTTCACGTCGCCGGTATACTCATCCCAGGTGTCCTCGATGATGTCGCAGATGCTGGACTTGGCGTCCTTGATCTGTCCGGCGGTGCCCATGGTCTTGGCAGTGCTCCGCAGGACGGCCGCCAGACCCTCCAGAGTCTGCTTGGTGCCGTCATCCAGCGTAGCGCCGGTGGATTTCATCAGGGCTTCCGTGTCGCTGATGAGGCCCTGCGTATCCCGGATGGTCTTGATGGCACTGGCGCTGAGGCTGCTGACGGTTTTTAGAGTATCCTGCAAAACCGGCTCGTAATCATCCAGGATGTCCTGCAGATCCTCCACATCATCCAAGATATCCCGGAGGTCCGCAGAGGAATGGCGGATGGCGGCAGACAGGTCCTCGGCACTGTTGAGCAAAGAGGACAGGTTTTCGATCCGGCCGCACAGAGCGCTGAGGTCGCTGATCACCTGACTGGTGGGATCCTTCAATCGATTCATCACATCTGCCAGTGACTTCTGAAGCTTGGCGATCTCCGCCATGGCGCTGTCCAGACCGCCGGAGATCAGGTCCACCACCGCACCGCCGACACTCTCACTGGGGGGCCGCGGCGCATCCGGTTCCGTTTCAGTTCCCGGGTTTTCAGGGTCAGGCGGATTTGGGGCGTCTGTGGAATCCTTTTGGGATCCGCCGCCGTTGTTCTCTCCGTTGTTCTCACCGCTGCCAGTATTTTCAGAACCGTTTTCATCTGTGTTGGAGGAATCAGGCGGATTCTGTGCGCCGCTGCTTACTTGGTCACCAGTTCCGCTTCCGGCGTCCGTGCTTTCAGAACCGCTGCCGCCGGGTGTCTTTTCGGACGAACTGTCGGAATGATTGTCGGAGGACGCACTGTCTCCGCCAGAGGTGTCCTTCCCAGAACTGTCCTCGGGATCGTTGTGCAGCAGCTCACCGGAGAGAGCCCCTCCCTGGTCGGGAGTTTCCGCACCGGTGGGAGAATCCTTATCATACTCCACCTTGCCGCTGGCATACACCAGCCACAGATCGTTCATCTGCTTGGCTGTGGCGGCACTCTGTCCCAGAACCTGCTGGCAGAACTGCTGGAAGGTCATCTGAGACTTTGCCTGATAGGCGGTTTCCAGAGCAATTACGCCTTCCAGGCTGGTAATGCCGGTTTCCAGCCGGGCAATGCCCTGGGTCAAGGCCACAACGTTGGGGTCGTTATCATCCACACCGGCAGTTTTCAGCGCCGCCAGTTTGGCCTCACATTCCTTCTTTTGCGTCACAAGGCCGTCCCGGGCGGTTTTGACACCCTCCAGGGTACCGCCGTAAGTATTCAGTGCCGTGACAGCCGCAGAAGCCGTGGCCGTGGCTTCCGCATCACTCTTACCCTGCTTTTTCAGGGCAATCACATAGTAGGTCTGCCGGTCGGCAACGTAGGCGCTGTGAGCCTCCTTCACCTGGGCCACAGTCACGGAGCCGATATTTTGATTCTTGCCAATACTCTCGCCAATTTTGTCGGTGGTGTCCTTTACGGTGCCGCCCAAAGCCTTTTGCAGTTTTTTCAAACTCTCGCGCAGACTGCCCAGCGCACTGAATACCTTGCGCGCATCGCCGGTGCCGTCTTCCAGATCTCTCAGGGCACTCTCCACATCCTTCAGATCACCCTTCAGGTCGGAGACTGTGTTGGTCATGCTGCGCAGGGTGGACTTGGAATCAGAAATCGTCTTGCTGAGGGCTTCGATCTGCCCCTCCACCGGCTCCAGCACATCCGCCAGATTGGAGAGATCCTCCCGCAGAGCGTCCGTTCCGGAATAGATCACGCCCTTGCCGTCGGAGAAAATACCTCGGGCCTTATTCAGCTGCTCCAGACCGTTGGCAGAGGCGTTCAGGCTGCCGGTCATGGCCGTCATGGCGTCCAGCAGGGAATCCATGCTGCCGGAGAGCTTGTTATAATTGTCCTCCAGATCGTCCTTCCGTTCAGAGAGCTTGGCGATCTCCTCCAGCTGGCTCAGAGTAGCCGGCACCATCAGGAAGGTCATGCCGCCAAAGGCGAAGTCCTCGCTGCCTACCCGGATCGTATAGTGGCATTCCTCACCGGGCAAACCGAGGAACAGCACCGCCCGCAGGTTGCCGATCAGCTGCACCTGGGCGCCGGGGGCTTCCAGAGACAGGATGTCATCCTGATTGAAGATCGCCATGGCTTCCAGGGTGTAATTGTTTCTGGCATACTCGCTGGCCCGTCCATTGGGCACGATGTCCAGCCGGATCTCCACCACACCGGCCTGTCCCGCCAGATCCTCCGCCTTGGTGGGCACGCCGTTGAGGGTATAGCTCATGGAGATCGTCCAGGGAAGCTGCTGGAAGGGCTTTGTGGTTTTGCCCTCAAAGTAGAAGGTCCCGGGCAGGGCCTTTTCGTCCAGCCGGAAGGTGGTCATGCCGCCGTTCCGGGCAGGCATCGTGCCGTCGGTCAGGTTGATGATCTCATCGTAATCGCCGTAGTCCGTCAAGGTAGCGATGCCGTTGGTGCGGTAGCTCTTCACCACACTGCCGTCGGTGAGATTGCCGTAGTAGTCCGTCATGGCGTAGTATGCCTCGTCATAGGTGGCGGTCACACCGTCCCCGATGGCGGCCGCCGGGATGGAGCCCAGCACCATCAGGGCGGACAGTGCGCAGCTTCCCACACGCAGAAGCTGTCTTTTCGCGGTTTTCACTGGATTTCGCATCTTACTTTCTTCCTTCTATTTAAATTTTGCAGAATACAGGTCAAAACTGCGCCGGGAAGCGCAGATCCGTCCGCTCCCACGGCATCCCCCGGCCGTTTTCGCCGAAGGGACCGTAAGCGGCCAGTCCCCGGTAAATCGGCCGGGTCAGCCCGAACCGGCGGATCACCACGCCGGGCCGCATATCCACATGGTCCTCCAGCCAGACCGCCAGCGTCTCATCGCGGATCATACCTGTGCCGAAGGTGTTCACCGACACGCTGACGGGGTCCGCAAGGCCGATGGCGTAGGCCAGCTGCACCTCGCAGCGGTCCGCTAAGCCTGCCGCCACCACGTTTTTCGCCAGATACCGGGCCAGATAAGCCCCGGTGCGGTCCATTTTTGTGGGGTCCTTTCCTGCCAGAGAACCACCCCCATGGTGGGCTGCGCCGCCATAAGCGTCCGACACGGCTTTCCGCCCGGTGAGGCCGGCGTCCCCGGCGGGGCCGCCGATGACGAACCGTCCGGTTGGATTGATATAAAGCAGAGGCTCCTCGTCCGTCAGCGCAGGGGGCAGCACCGGCAGGATCACCTCCCGCCGCAAGGCCTCCCGCAAGGCATCCGTGCGAACGTTGGGCGTATGCTGGGCGGAAAGGACCACTGTGGTGATCCGGGCGGGCCGTCCATCCTCATAGGCCACGCTGACCTGAGCTTTGCCGTCCGGCAGCAGCCAGGGCATCCCGCCGGAGCGCCGCATGTGATCCAGCCGCTTCACCAGCGCCCCTGCCAAAGTGACCGGCAAGGGCATCAGTTCCGGGGTCTCCCGGCAGGCGTAGCCGGTCATGATCCCCTGATCCCCGGCGCCGGTATCCTCCGCCGAACGGTGGCTGACGCCCTGAGCGATATCCGGTGACTGCGGATGAAAGCGGATCTGAATGTCACAGTGATCCGCATCCAAGCCCAGTCCGGGGCGGTCATAGCCGATGTCCCGCAGCACCTCCCGGGCCACAGCCTCGTAATCCGGTTCCTGCCGGGCGTTGATCTCTCCGAACAAAAGCAGATGGTTTTCCCACACAGCCGCCTCGCAGGCAGCTCTTGCCTCCGGGTCCTCCGTCAGCAAGGCGTCCAGCACCCCGTCGGCCACCTGATCACACAGCTTATCCGGGTGACCTCTGGTCACAGCTTCCGATGTCAGAACGTGCCTCATATTGCACCTCTTCTCCCTCAAAGCGCCCAATGCGCCCTTTTTCTCCATACTGAAAGTGTAACATGTTTCCTCCGGCGCCACTATGGGCATATCTGCCGCCTGTGCCTAATGGTATGAGAAAATGCCCCGCAAAAGTTCAGGCAAAATTGCCTCCGTGCCTAAAGCCCTAAAGATTTCGTTAAAAACTCGCACTTGAGACTGGTCCGGTTTCCGTGTATAATGGATATGAAAAAGGAAATTTGTTTCAAAAGGAGCGGGCTATGGCACAACAGACAAAAAATGCCATCCGGCGGGCCTTTATCCAGCTTCTGAACGAACGCCCTCTGGATAAAATTTCCATCAAGGACATTGCGGAAAAGGGCGCTGTGAACCGCAACACCTTCTATTACTATTATGCGGATATCTACGCACTGGTAGAGGACATTCTCCAGCTGGAAATTCAGGATTTCCAGTCCAAGCTGCGCCGGTATGACAGCTGGCAGGAAGCATTCCGGGACGCTACGGCCTTTGCCTCCCAGAACAAGCGGGCCGTGTATCATCTCTACAATTCAGGCAATCAGGAAACGCTTCGGCGCTACTACCATAAAGTGACATTAGCTGCCATGACCTCCTATATCCGGGATCAGGCTGAGGGCCTCCCGGCGGATGACGAGGATATCCGTGTCCTGTCGGAATTCTATGCCGCCGCTCTGTCCGGGCTGACCGCCCTGTGGCTGCAAAACGGCATGAAATATGACACCGATGCCTACATCGACCATCTGGGGCACTTGCTGGATGGCAATATCCGCCGTGCTCTGGAACGGAGCTGCCAAAATTCCGGCCAAGCATAAAAGCATCCACCCGTCAATGACGGGTGGATGCTTTTTATGTCTGAAGCCGATTGCTTTTTCCGCTGTCGGCATAAGCGGACGTTCCGCTTGGAACATCTGCGGTTGTTTATCCCTTCTTCCCGGCGGGTCTCTCCGTCTTTTTTCCGTTCCGCAGAAGGCTCTTCTCTGTTTCCTCCTGAATACCCTCCAACGTCATGCGGAGGTTGCTCATGAATAGGATACTCATGAATTTCAGCAAAGCCTCCCGGGTCTCCTTGTCCAGATCCTTCAAGGCCCGGACCATAGGCCGCACCGCTTTGAAGCTGTCCGCCTTCAGGTCCGTCAGGGTCTGGGCACCGGAGGCCTCCAGCACCTGAAAGGCGCTGTCCACAAATTTTTCCCTCTGCTCAACGGTCAGCCCCTGGACCCAGCCCCGCAGCTCCTGATCCGTCAGGCGGGCCTGCCGGGTGACACTGTGAAGCCGGACAAATCGGTTCCCCAGCACCGCCCAGGAAAAGCCGTCATGCTGCATGAGGCCCTGCTGGTTGCTGTCTACCACGGTGTAGTCCTCCTCGTGCTCCAGCAGCATCCCTACCACGGAGGATTTCGGCACAATGGTGTGGATACGCTCCGCCAGCCGGATATGCCGGGGCTGAGACAGAATATCGTCATGAAAGCCGGGGCCGTCATTGGACCAGACGGCGGCGATCCGCCGCTGCACCACCGTGGGACAGAACACCCCCGCCCACACTGCCAGATTGCCGCCCTTGGAATGGCCGCCCAGCCGCAGCTTGATCCGGGGGTACTGATGGGCCATGGCCTCCGTGTATGCCACTGCCATTTTCTGAGCAGGGACCTCCCGCATACAACTCAGATAGAAATCCTCTTTCCACCCTGCCAGCGTATCGTCGGTGCCCCGGAAGGAGAGGTAGACGGTGCCATCCCCGCACTCTGCCGCCAGCGCCGCGAACTGCTCCGCCTTCACCGTATCCAGATGGTCCACAAAGCCGTTGAGCTTCATGTCCCGGAACCGGGGCGAGGCTGCCGTCCGGCGCAGCAGCTCTGGGATCTGATTGGGCACCAGAACGCCCATGTCGATGGGCCGACCTTCCGTTTTGGCAAAATACGCCTCCGCCGCCTTCCACAGGGGCACGGCCCTCCCCTCGCCGGGGCCGGGGACGATGCCGCCGAAGTCCACGAAGGACAGCTCCGCCAAGATCAGGTTATCCACTTCGTTAAACGGATCCTGCGCCAGCGTCAGATCCCCCCGCCAGTCCAGATAATCCAGAATATTCGCCATAGCCGTCCCTCCGTTTCGTTTTGATGAGGGTATTATATCCGCTTGCACTGCGACTTACAAGGCGATATTTGTAAACTTCGCTCAGCATGTCGAAAAAGTCTTTTCGCCCCGCTGAGCAAGTTTTCAGAATCTCATAAAAGTTCTGAAAACTTAGGATTTTAATAGCGCAGGACACCCTTCTTGGGTTTCCCGCGCACACCCTTCCTTACCGCCGCAGAGAATTTACCACTTTATTGACAGTCTCAACTTTGTTCTAAGGCCCGCCGCCCCCTCATAGGATGGAGCATCACAACCGAGAGGTGGACGAGATGACAAATCAAACCCGAAACGAAGTGCTTTTGGAGGGGATCCCCGTGGGTGCTCCGGAGCCATCCCATGAAAATCACGGCCAGCTTTTTTACCGTCAAATCCTGGAGGTCCCCCGGCTGTCCGGCACGGCGGACCGTCTGCCCCTGCTGGTGCGGCAGACACAGCTGCCGCTGCTGAAAGAGGGCGTTCCCCTCCGGGTAGAGGGACAGCTCCGCTCCTTTAACAACCGGTCCGGCCCCGGACGGCGTCTCGTGTTGACGGTGTACGCCCGGTCCCTTCAGCCGGGGCTGGGAGAGCCGGTCAACCGCATCCTGCTGGCCGGGACATTGTGCAAGCCGCCTATCTACCGGCGGACGCCGCTGGGCCGCAGCATCAGCGATCTGATCTTAGCCGTGCCCCGGAGCTACGGCCGGGCGGATTACCTGCCGGTGATCGCGTGGGGACAGGTGGCGTCACAGGTGTGTACCTTGGAGGCGGGAGCGCCCTTGTCCCTTGAGGGGCGGGTCCAGAGCCGGGTATATCGAAAGGTGACGGAAACCGGCCCGGAGGAGCGGACAGCCTACGAGGTATCCGTCATGCGGCTGCTGGACCTGGAGGACGAACCATAAAAAAGCAGACGCCGCTTCATGCAGAAGCGGCGTCTGTTTTTCGCTGTTTTCTCAGTCGTTGGTGTAGTTGTCGAAATAGCCCTGAATGTAGACGATGGGGGTACCCTTGTCGCCGGAGCCGGAGGTCAGGTCGCACAGGGAGCCGATCAGGTCCGTCAGGCGGCGGGGGGTAGTGCCCTCGGAGACCATGTTGCCCACCAGAGAGCTGCCGTCCTTGGCGGCGATGCGGCCCTTGATGGCCTCCCGCAGCTCCTCGCCGTTCAGTCCGGCGAAGTCGTTGTCCGCCAGGTACTTCAGCTTCAGCTCATTTGGGGTGCCCTCCAGACCGGCGGTGTAGGCGGGGGACACCACAGGGTCCGCCAACTCCCAGATCTTGCCCACGGGATCCTTGAAGGCGCCGTCGCCGTAGACCATAACCTCCACGTGCTTGCCGGTGGCGTCATACAGCTTCTTCTGAATGGCCTCCACCATGCTCTGGCAGTCGCGGGGGAACAGCTTCACCGTATCCTCGGTGGCCTTGTTGGTGCCCAGCAGGCCGTAGTTCTCGTTATAGCCGCTGCCGTTGACAGGAGCGGTGAGGATCTCGTCCAGAGAGAACACCTTTTCCGCGCCGGCGGCGATCAGGCGGCGCTTGGTGCGCTTGCGGGTGTGGATGTCGCAGTTGATGACATTCTTGGTATAGGGCAGGATGGCCTTGGCGTCATTGGCGAAGATGACCTCCGCCTCCGCGCCGCAGTCCCGGATCAGGTCCATGTAGTAGGCCACATAGTCCACGCCGGTGAAGGGGTGCACGGTGTAGCCGAACAGCTCCCGGTATTTTTCCAGAGTCAGTACGTCCCGGTAGGGGTCCACGCCCTTTTCGTCCATCACATCCGGGTCGATCAGGTGGTTGCCCACCTCGTCGGAGGGATAGCTCAGCATGAGGACGATCTTCTTCGCACCCTTGGCAATGCCCCGCAGACAGACAGCGAAGCGGTTGCGGCTGAGGATGGGGAAAATAACGCCCACCGTTTCACCGCCCAGCTTTTCCTTTACATCGGCGGCAATATCGTCCACGGAGGCATAGTTGCCCTGAGCACGGGCCACGATGGCCTCGGTCATGGCCACTACATCCCGGTCCCGGATGGCAAAGCCATCCTCCGGCTGGGCGGCAGCCTCCAAAACGGACTTGGTGACGATCTCCACCAGATCGTCGCCGCTGCGGATAATAGGCGCCCGGACGCCCCGGGAAACAGTACCGACCATACGGCTCATAAATAACTCCAATCCGCCGCCACATGGCGGCACACATGATTTTAGCTTCAAGCACAGGGCCTTTTGCCCCAGCCTATTTATTTTAGCAGATAGGTTGACCTTTGTAAAATTAAAAAATGCACTTTCAGATATCAATTCTGCTTATATTTTTACCTATCGTATCTGTTGGTTTTATGATTCGCTATCCAAAAACACGGTTCGGCCGTCGATCCGGTCGCCCTCTACCGTTAATATACCGTAGGTAGGCCGCAGGCCCTTGCCCACAGTTCCCGGATTCAGGAACAGCGTTCTGCCCCGCTTGTCCACCAAAGGCTTGTGGGTATGGCCAAACAGAAAGGCATCTAAATGGTCCTGCTCTGCCTTCAAGCCCGCTGTCAGCAGGGAGGTTTTCACGCCGCAGGTGTGGCCGTGGCAGATCAACACACGGCAGTCCCCTAAAAACAGCAGTTTTTCCGCCGGCTCCTCCGGACGGCAGTCACAATTTCCGGGAACGTGCTCCATGGGAATGTCCGGATACCGTTCCGCCAGCCGTTCCGCATCCCGCCAGCAGTCCCCCAGATGGAGGATCATGTCGGGCTTTTCCCGTTCAACCGCCTCCTCCATATTGGATATATTTCCGTGGGAATCCGAAAGCACCAGAATGTTCATGGCAGTCTCCTTTTATGTGGCATATTTATAACCATAAACAGTATACCCTGTTTTTTTCGCCGGTGCAAGGGCCGTTGCGGAACCCGGTGAAGTATGCTATACTGCTGAGGAAAAAATCAGGACGCCGCAGAGCGGGAAAACGAGGTAATCATGGGACATTTCGATCATCTGAATGTGGCCTTCTTCACAAAAGCCGCTATTTACCCCGGCAGCATCGGCACCTTCCGCTACCGTTTTCAGCGGGAGGGCTGGACGGACGGAAAGGGCACTCTCACTGTCTGGGTCTACGAGAACACCAGTTTCGAGCTGGCCAAGGATGTGGAATCCCAGACCTTCCCGTGGACGGAGGAGGGCGTGGAGCAGGTGAAGGCGTGGCTGGAGGAAAAGTTGGCGGAACGGGGCAGCCAGCCCTATTCCATCCCCTACCCCGCCCCCAAAGCGGAATGATATGTACTGGAATGACCTGAACTCCCGGCTAAAGGCGGAATACGGCTGCAAGGTCTACAAGCTGGCCCTGTCCTCCGGGTGTTCCTGCCCCAACCGGGACGGGACGCTGGACACGCGCGGCTGCATTTTCTGCGATGGCGCGGGGGCCTTCGCGGAGGCCGGAGCCATCCCGGATCAGCTGGCAGCCGCCAGACTGCGGGTAGCCACCAAGGCCGGGACCGATGCGAAATACATCGCCTACTTCCAGTCCTTTACCAACACATACGGGGACGCGGATCGCCTGCGGGCCTTGTATCAGGCGGCCATGGCACCGGAGGATGTGGTGATCTTATCTATCGCCACCAGGCCGGACTGTCTGGGGCCGGATATTCTGGGCCTATTGGAGGAACTGAATCGCATCAAGCCGGTGTGGGTGGAGCTGGGCTTGCAGACGATCCACCCGGAAAGCGCCCGGTATCTCCGCCGGGGCTATGACCTGCCGGTATTCGACCGGGCGGTGAAGGATCTGAAAGCCATCGGCGTGACGGTCATTGTCCATCAGATCTTGGGGCTTCCCGGCGAAACACCGGAAATGATGGCGGAGACCGCCCGCTATATCGGTCAAAGTGGGGCGGAGGGCGTAAAACTCCATCTGCTCCACGTCCTCCGGAACACGGATCTGGCGGCGGAGTGGCAGGCAGGCCGGGTACAGACGCTGGAATTGGAGGAATATATTTCCATTCTGGAGCTGTGCCTGCGGAATCTTCCACCGGAGGCAGTCATCCACCGCCTCACCGGGGACGGCGCGAAGCGGGACCTGCTGGCTCCCCTGTGGAGCGGAGATAAAAAGCGGGTACTGAACGCCATCCATCAGGCGTTTCTGAGAGATGATTTGATTCAGGGCAGCGCTCTCTAAAAACAGACGTTCGCCGTATGGAGGTCCATACGGCGAACGTTTTTATCATTTACTTTGCTTCTTCTGTGCAGACCTTGACGCCGGCGATGGCCATGGCGAAGGTGAACCAGAAAATGACCAGCACGCGGGGATAGTTCCACAGGAAATCCGCCAGACCGCAGACCATCGCGCCGCACATGGCAGACGCAGCGGCGGCTGCTACCGTCCTCCCCACGGAGGGGCCGCTATGCCGGACCGCCCGGGCGGCGTTTTTGATGTTCCACAGCATGGAACCTACAAAACCGGTGACGCCCAGCAGACCCATCTGGATCCAGACTTCTAAATAGAAATTGTGGGAGTGGACAAAGGGAGCCTTGTCGTGATACAGGTTGAACTCCCGGATGTATGTCTGGGTGGCGGCGGTGCCGAGGCCCGCTCCGGTGAGGGGGGAACGGCGGATGACCTCAATGGCCGCCTTGTAAAGAGACACCCGGCTGGAGGTGGAGGAGTCCGCCGTATTGGTAATGGTGAGGATGCGGTTCAGCACCGTGGTGGGCAGGAAGGGCACCGCCAGTACGCACAGCAGGATAAAGGCTGGGATCAGCTTCGGTTTCCAGAGGAACACGAATACCGCCATAGCGACAGCCAGCCCCACCCAGCTTGCCCGGGAATAGGTCATGGCCATGGCCATGCCGCCCACGCAGAAGATACCGGCGCAGATGACTTTCCACTGCCAGCGCTTTGCCGTAAGGAACAGGGCCAGCACCAGCGGCAGCAGCAGCAAAAGCACCTGTGCGAAGGTGTTTGGATTGTCGAAAATGGAAAAGACCCGCCCCGGCATACCGGCGTTGACCTTCAGATCCACATAGGAGGGATTTACCTTCACACCCTGAATTCGCTGGACGATGCCGTAAGCGCCTGTTGCGCCCACGCAGACAGCCGCCCCGGCGCACAGCCGCTTCAGATCCTCCCCATTCCGCACGGCACTGACGGTGATGACCACCAGCAGCGCCGCCGACACATGGTAGATCAAAAAACGGGCGGACAGCCCCGGCGCATAGGAGAAGGTCACGGCCAGCGTCACGGCAGCCAGCATCAACGCCGGATAGAAGCCGATCCGGGCCACATCCAGACGGCGGCCCGTCCGCATAGCCCCGGCGTAAAACAGCAGCAGCAGCAAAACGCCGGTCATAAAGCTGTATGCGTTGTTCCAGCGCTCGTAGGGGATGCACCACAGCGCCGCGATGCACCAGAACTGGGCAATGGAGGCACTGTCTCCCATGTCAAAGGCCAGTCGTGCGAAAAAGCTGTCCTCAAAGGTCAGGTTCCACGCCTTGTACCAGGCGTGAAGCAGCGTCCCCGGCAGGTTCACCAGAGCGCTGAGCATCCGGCACAGGAAGCTATCCTTCCAGGACCGGGCCACGATCCCCTCCCGGCACAGCGGCCGCAGAATGCGGCTCTCCTCGATCTGCCCGCTGCACCAGCGGCCGGCTGCCGCCAGAAAACGGTGGAGGGTACTGTCCTCATAGACATCGCAAAGCCAGACCCATATCTGATAGGTCAGGCTGGTTTGCCAAAGTGTCATAGTTGCTCCTTACATATGATTTTTCAGGCGGTACAGCGCCGTCAGCGTACCGAACCGGCCGCTGCCGATGAGATCCGCCACGATCTGCTTATTGCGGCCCAAGCCCTTGGGGCGTAGTTCCCGGATGGCTTTCGCAAACTCCGGCTGGGCGCAGAGGGCTTCCACGGCCTTCCGCTTTTCCCGGACGGGCTTCGGATTGCTCTTCACATACTCGTTGCCCACGGCGATCAGCAGCCCTGCCCACACTGTGTTGGCCCGCCACTGAGGCCGGGCGGCGTCAAGGCCGTATTTCTCCACGATCTCCGCCTTTCGCTCCAAAAACCGGGCGAATACCGCCGGATAGTCCCGCATATAGCGGTGGGTGGCGGAGGCGGGGTTTTCCAGATAGCGGTACAGGGGCTTGTCCGTCACCGCGAGACGGTGCACATTGGCGAAATATTCCATCAGGAACAGCTCGTCCTCCAGATAGGCCCCCTCAAAGGTAATGGCGTTGTCCCGGAGGATGGCGGCGTCAAAGAGGAAACGCCAGATGAAGCCGTTGAACACCGGCGGCTGGAGCCGTTCCCCCGCCAGAGGCCAGAGGATCTTTTCCCGGATGCCGGTCTCTTCATAGATTCCTGCCGGCAGCAACAGCTCTGTCCGCCGTTCCCCATCAGGCGTCACGTTGTAGTGGGCGCAGCCGGCGCTGTCTGCCCCGGCCTTTTCCCGCAGATACCACAAGGTCTCCAGCGCCGCCGGCTCAAAGGTGTCGTCGGCGTCCAAAAAAGCGATATACGGTCCCGTGGCCTGCTCTAACCCCAGATTCCGGGCGGTGGACACGCCGCCGTTGGGCTTGTGGAACACGCGAATGCGGGGGTCTCTTGCGGCGTAGCCGTCGCACAGGGTCGGAGAGCCGTCCCGGCTGCCATCGTCGATGAGCAGCAGCTCCCAATCGGAAAAGGTCTGGGCCAAAACGCTCTCTACGCACTGGGGCAGCAGCGCTTCCGCCTGATAGACCGGTACGATCACAGAAATAGCGGGCATAAGCCACCTCCTTTCCTTCATACAAGGTGATTATAGCATAGGCACTATCGTTGGTCAATAAAAGGAGCGGGGCACAAATTTTCCTCCCGGCGTTGCTTTTGCCGCCCATGTCTGCTACACTATGGCTGAAAACAGTCATCGAAATTGCAGTTGTTTTGCGCCCTAATGGAGGCCGGCGCTGCCGCCGGCCCCCTATCTGAAAAGCGGCGGCGCCAGACCCGGGGGCGGACACTGCGGGGCGTATCAACGGGGACGCTCATGCCGCTTGTGCCATCCTATGCATCCCCGCCGCCGTCTGCCACGAAGCATGTCCCACATCTCCGGCCCATCTGCCGGAAATTTAGAGAAAAGAGGTCATCTCCATGATTAAAATTTCTCCGTCTATCCTCTCCGCCGATTTTGCGAATTTGGAGAGAGACATTCACCGCATTGCCGACGCCGATTACGTCCATGTAGACGTGATGGACGGCGTGTTCGTGCCCAATATCTCCATCGGCATCCCGGTGCTGAAGTCTATCCGGAAGGTCACGGATATGTTCCTGGATGTTCACCTGATGATCACGCAGCCGGTGCGGTACGTGGAGGAATTCTGCGATGCCGGCGCCGATCTGGTAACGGTCCATGTGGAGGCGGATTTCCCGGAAAACATTCAGGCCGCCATCGACAAGATCCACGCTAAGGGCAAAAAGGCCGGTATCGTTCTCAAGCCCAAGACCACCTGGGAGGCAGTCCTGCCCTATATCGATCAGGTGGAGCTGATTCTGGTCATGACCGTGGAGCCCGGCTTCGGCGGTCAGAAATTCATGGCGGACCAGATGCCCAAGGTGGCCGCCATCCGCAAGCTCATCAATGAGCGGAACCCCGCCTGCGAATTGGAGGTAGACGGCGGCGTAGCCCCCGACACCTGCCAGACCTGCATCGACGCTGGTGCCAACGTGCTGGTGGCGGGCAGCGCCGTCTACAAGGCGGAGGACATCCCTGCCCGTATCAAGGAACTCCGGGGGAAATGAGCGTATGAGTCATTGGAATAACCTGCCTCAGCTCAGGCTGGGCGTATATCCCACGCCTTTCTACCGGCTGGAGAATATCAGCCGGATCTACAACAAGGACATCTGGATCAAGCGGGATGACCTGTGCGGCGTGGCCCTGGGCGGCAACAAGGTCCGCAAGCTGGAATACCTGCTGGCGGACGCCCAGCAGCAGGGCTGCGACACCGTGTTCACCACCGGCGGCGCCCAGTCCAACCATGCCATGCTCACCGCCGCCTGCGCCGCTCGCCTGGGCATGCAGTGCACCCTGATCCTGAAAAAACGGGGCGTCACGGACCACAAAGGCAACCTGGTGCTGGACGACATCTTCGGTGCCCAGGTGGAATTCATGGACACCGACAGTTACGAGGACATCTATGCCGAAATGCGTAAGCGCTGCGAGGTGCTGGCCAGCCAGGGACACAAAGGCTACATCATCCCCGTGGGCGGCTCCACGGCACTGGGCTCCATCGGCTACGCCGAGTGCGTCCGGGAACTGGCGGAGCAGGCCAAGGAGGCCGGAATCGAGATCAGCCATGTGGCCTCCGCCACTGGCTCCGGCGGCACCACCGCCGGTCTGGTGCTGGGTACCTCCCTGTTTCTCCCGCAGGCCAAGGCCACAGGTCTGGGCGTGGATACCGACCCCTTTGAGGAGATCGTATCCGAATTGGTGAAAGAAGCCGCCGGGCTGGTGGGCCAGCCCGTCCCCACAGACATGGACAGCCGTTTCCGGATGATCTACCATGTGGGCGCCGGCTACGCCATCCCCAACGCCGAGGACACCCCCTACATCGAGGAACTGGCCCGGCAGGAGGGGATCCTGCTGGACCCCGTTTACACCGGCAAGGCTTGGGCCAAATTCCTGATGCTGGTGAAGGAGGGCTACTTCGACGGGCAGAAGCACATCGCCTTCGTCCACACCGGCGGCGCGGCGGCGCTGTTCGCCATGGAGTTAGGTTAAAGAGGGAATTTCATCCTCCCTTTAGATTCCCCACCAGTCCGTGGACTGGTAAACGCGCCCAAGGCGCTTAGGTCAATGTATTTTTGCCACGCGCATGTCGCGGTAAAAATGATTTAAATCTAATGTTGCCAGGTATTCGCTATCTCGCTTGCGTGGGATGCTCGCACACTTGCGGGGTGCAGAGTATCCTTCGTCAGGCACATGTCCTGACGAAGGATGGATTTAAATGATTTTCTGCCGCCCATGGCGCGTAGGTCGTGGTATTTTTGCCAAGCGCAGAGGGTGATTGCCCCGCAGGGGCAAAGTGATTCAAATACCGCATAACACAACCGCTGCGGGGCAGGGCGGCGAGCCTTGCCCCGCAGATAATGAAGGAGCGCATCATGGAGTATTTTCCCGCGCCGCTGGAGGCGCTGGTCGAACAATTTGCCCGTCTGCCGGGGATCGGTGGAAAGACCGCCCAGCGGCTGGCCTTTCATGTACTGAGCCTGCCGAAGGAGGACGCTCAGGCGTTTGCGGACGCCATCGTTACCGCCAAGCGCACCGTCACCTACTGCCCCGTATGCCGCAATTTTACCGCCGGGGGGCTGTGCCCCATCTGTTCCTCTCCCAAGAGGGATAACTCTGTGATCTGCGTGGTGGCGGACCCACGGGACGTGGCGGCCATGGAGCGGGGCCGGGAGTTCAACGGCAAATACCATGTGCTCCACGGCGTCATCAGTCCCATGAACCACGTCGGTCCCGATGACATCGCCATCAAGCCACTGCTGGAGCGGGTGGCTCAGGGCGGTGTGGAGGAGGTCATCATGGCCACCAACCCGGACACGGAGGGGGAGGCTACCGCCATGTATATCGCCCGGCTTTTGAAGCCCTTTGAGGTCAAGGTGACCCGGTTGGCCTATGGCATCCCCGTGGGCGGCCATCTGGAATTTGCCGATGATGCGACCCTGGCCCGGGCCTTGGAGGGCCGGAGGGAGCTTTGATTTTCTGCCTTCTGTGATTTCGCCGGGAATCGCAGTCGCTTTAAACCGATAAAATTGTGTACTTTTTTCGTCGCCCTTTGTTGACAGGGGTCTGCGGGTGTGTTACATTGTAACCATCTTGGAAAGCCTTATGAGATCAGGAGAGATACCTGCTATGACTTCTGTTATGTTCTTCACCTATTACTACTTTACTATGCACGCATAGTAAGGGTAATTTGTGTTGCAATCAAAAGGGCCCCCCAAGCCGATTTTTGCGCCGCACAGGTTACGCCTGTGGGGCGTTTTTTCATTCATCACTTATCATCAAAAACAATTTATAGGAGGAAACCATTATGATCGTTGCGTTGAAGCCGGGTGTTACCCAGGAAAGCCGTGAACAGCTGATGGATTGGCTCCAGAATCTGGGGCTGCACATCCATGTATCCGAGGGCGAGTACCAGACCATTCTGGGACTGGTGGGCGACACCACCAAGGTGGATATGGATCTGGTAGCCAGTCTCGACATTGTGGATTCCGTAAAGCGGGTCACAGAGCCGTTCAAGTGCTGCAACCGCAAATTTCACCCGGAGGATACCGTGGTGCAGGTGGGCGATGTGAAGATCGGCGGCGGAAGCTTCTGCGTCATGGCGGGTCCCTGCTCCGTGGAATCTGAGGAGCAGATCGTGGCGGTGGCCAAGGCGGTGAAGGCCTCCGGGGCCAATATGCTCCGGGGCGGCGCCTTCAAGCCCCGCACCTCTCCCTATGACTTCGCCGGCCTGAAGGCCGAAGGTCTGGAACTGCTGAAGATCGCCCGGCAGGAGACCGGTCTGCCCATTGTCACCGAGATCATGAGCGTGGTGGACCTGCCCCTCTTTGAGGATGTGGATGTATTGCAGGTAGGCGCACGGAATATGCAGAATTTCGACCTTTTGCGGGAGCTGGGCAAACTCCGCAAGCCTATCCTCCTCAAGCGTGGCCTTGCCAACACCCTGAAGGAACTGCTGATGAGTGCCGAGTACATCATGGCCAGCGGCAATGAACAGGTCATCCTCTGCGAGCGGGGCATCCGCACCTTTGACGATTACACCCGCAACACTCTGGATCTGGCGGCGGTCCCCATGCTCCACGAGCTGACCCATCTGCCGGTCATCGTGGACCCCAGCCACGCCACCGGCATCAACCGGCTGGTGGCCCCCATGGCTATGTCCGCCACCGCCTGCAATGCCGACGGCCTCATCATTGAGGTCCACAACGATCCCATCCACGCCCTGTGCGACGGTGCGCAGTCTCTGCGGCCTGAGCAGTTTGACGTTCTGATGGGCAAGATCCGCGAGATCCGGAAGGTCGTGACGGCATGACCGTCGGGATCGTGGGCCTGGGGCTGATCGGCGGCTCCTTTGCCAAGGCCTACCACGAGGCAGGCCATAGGGTCCTGGCCTTTGACACGGATCAGTCCGTTTTCGACTTTGCCGTTCTTTCCGGCGCGGTGGACGGTCTCTTATCGGAGGAAAGTCTTTCCTCCTGCGACCTGATCCTGATCGCCGTCTATCCCTCCGCCACCGTGGAGTATCTGCGGCAGCACGGCGCTCATATCGGCCCGAAGCCGGTGGTCATCGACTGCTGCGGCACAAAGCGGCTGGTCTGCGACGCCTGCTTCCCGCTGGCGAAGGAATACGGCTTCACCTATCTGGGTGGGCACCCCATGGCGGGCACCCACAATTCCGGCTTCAAGTATGCCACGCCCACCATGTTCCACAATGCCCCCATGGTGTTGGTCCCGGCGGACCACAACGACATCGACCTGCTGAGTCGGGTCAAGGAACTGCTGGCTCCTGCAGGCTTTGGCCGGTTTTCCATTACCACGGCGGAACAGCATGACGAGATGATCGCCTTTACCTCCCAGCTGGCCCATGTGGTGTCCAACGCCTATATCAAAAGCCCCACGGCGGAACTGCACAAGGGCTTCTCCGCTGGCAGTTACAAGGATATGACCCGTGTAGCGTGGCTGGTCCCGGAAATGTGGGCGGAACTGTTTCTGGAAAACAAAGACTTTCTCATGGCGGAACTGGATACCCTGATGGCAAACCTGCGCCAGTATCAGGATGCCATGGTACATAACGATCTCCCCGGCCTTGTCCGTCTGCTGGACGAGGGCCGGAAACGAAAAGAGGAGGTGGATGGCCGTTGACCACCATCCATATCGCGGCCTCCCGCGAGTATGACGTTGTCATTGAGCCGGGTCTGCTGACCCGGCTGGGGACCATGGCAGCGGAACTGGGCCTTGGCCGCCGGGCCGCCGTGATCTCTGATGACGCGGTGTTCGCCCTTTACGGCGCTGCCGCCGAAAAAGCTCTGACGGATGCCGGATTTCAAGTTGATCATTTCCTGTTCCCGCACGGGGAACAGCAGAAAAATCTTTCCACCTACGGACAGGTTTTGAATTTCCTCTGCGGCCGCCGCTTCACCCGCAGCGATTTCCTCGTGGCGCTGGGCGGCGGCGTGGTGGGGGATCTGGCAGGCTTCGCCGCCGCCACCTATCAGCGGGGAATTCCCTATATTCAGGTACCCACCACGCTGCTGTCCATGGTGGATTCCTCCGTGGGGGGCAAGACCGCCGTAGATCTGGAGCATGGCAAGAACCAGGCGGGCTGCTTCTATCAGCCCTCTCTGGTGCTGTGCGACCCGTCCCTGCTGAATACGCTGCCGGAGCGGGAATACCGGGCCGGGTGCGCCGAGATCATCAAATACGCCATGCTTTACAGCGAGGATTTTCTCCGGGAGCTGGAGAAAACCCCGGTGCGGGAGCAGTTCGAGCGGGTGATCTCCGTGTGTGTTGGCATGAAGCGGGACGTGGTCCGTGGTGATGAATTTGACCGGGGCCAGCGGGCACTGCTGAATCTGGGCCACACCGTAGGCCACGCCGTAGAGGCTTGCAGCGGCTTCACCCTGCTCCACGGGGAGGGGGTCGCCATCGGTATGGCCATCATCACCCGCGCCGCCGTGGAAAAAGGGCTTTGCACCCCGGAGACGCTGCCCCGGCTGCTGGCCATTTTGGAGCGGTATGGCCTCCCCACAGAGACCGACTATTCCCTGACCGACATTCTGGCGGCGGCAGAGGCCGACAAAAAGCGCACGGACGATGTGACCAAGTTCATCGTACCGGAGCGGGTGGGCCATTGCTGTGTGGAGCCGGTCCCGGCCGACGAGGTGGCCGGGTGGCTGAAGGCGGGAGGTCTGCGATGATCGAAATTCTTCAGCCCGGTTTCCGTACCGGAGCTGTTCACATCCCCGCCTCCAAATCTCAGGCCCACCGGCTGCTGATCTGCGCCGCTCTGAGCCAAAATGAGACGGTGATCCGCTGCCGGGGCATTTCCAGAGACATTGCCGCCACCGCGGACTGTCTCAACGCCCTGGGCGCTGAGATCTGGCTTCGGGGTGAGGACCTGACGGTGCGGCCCATCACCCAGAAACCCCAGGGGACCTGTCATCTGCACTGTCAGGAAAGCGGCTCCACCCTACGGTTTCTTCTGCCGCTGACCGGCGTTTTGGAAGCAGACGCCGTGTTCCACATGGAAGGGCGTCTGCCCCAGCGCCCCTTGCATCCGCTGGATCAGGTCCTGACGGATCACGGCATGACCATCCGGCAGAACCATGACCTGCTCTACTGCGGGGGACGGCTCCGCCCCGGCGAGTTTTCTCTGCCGGGGGATGTGTCCTCCCAATACATTTCCGGTTTACTGATGGCTCTGCCCCTGTTGAATGAAGGCAGCGCCCTCACCGTTACCGGCGGACTGGAATCCGCCGCTTATGTCACTATGACGGAGGACACCCTCCGCCGGGGCGGCATCTCTCTGCGGAAAACCGGGGGGACGTGGCACATTCCCGGCGGACAGCGCCTTCGTTTCCCGGACCGTCTCACCGCCGAAGGAGACTGGTCCAATGCCGCCTTCTTCCTGTGTATGGGCGCCTTGTCCCCGGAGGGCGTCACTGTTCACGGACTGGATCTGGCCTCCTCTCAGGGGGACCGGGCCGTTTTGAACATTCTGGCCGCCATGGGTGCGCGTGTTTCCACGGAGAACGGCTCCGTAACGGTTCGTCGGGGAGAATTGAAGGGCGTGGCCATCGACGCCGGCCCCATCCCCGACCTGATCCCGGTGCTGTGCGTCACTGCTGCCGGGGCGGAGGGGGACACCCAGATCTTCAACGCTGGACGGCTCCGTTTGAAGGAATCCGACCGGCTCCGCACCACGGCTCAATTGCTGACAGCTCTGGGCGGCAGTGTGGAGGAACAGCCCAACGGCCTTTTGATCCACGGCACGGGCCGTCTGCGGGGCGGCATTGCCGATTCCTGCGGCGACCATCGGATCGCCATGTCCGCCGCCGTGGCAGCCTGTCTGTGCGAAAGCCCGGTCACTGTGCAGGGCATGGCCTGCGTTTCCAAGTCCTACCCCCATTTCTGGGAAGATTTTGACGCGTTGAAAGGAGGGGGCCTGTGAGCCGGTACGGAGAATTTCTGCATCTGACCATCTTCGGCCAGTCCCATGCCCCGGCCATCGGCATGATTTTGGAGGGTCTGCCTGCCGGGGAGACCATCGACATGGCGGCCCTTCAGACGTTTTTAGACCGCCGTGCTCCCGGCCGCAACGATTGGTCCACCCCTCGGAAGGAGGCGGACCAGCCGGAATTTCTTTCCGGTCTGGTGGGGAACGTCACCTGCGGCGCGCCGCTTACCGCCATCATCCGCAACACCAACACCCGCTCCGGGGACTATGACGGCCTTTCCGTGGTGCCCCGCCCCGGCCACGCGGACTATACCGCCGGAGTGAAGTACGGCGGTCACGCAGATTTCGCCGGGGGCGGCGCGTTTTCCGGGCGGCTGACAGCCCCCCTGTGCATCGCCGGTGGCATCTGCCTGCAATTGCTGAAAAAGCAGGGCATTGAAGTCATCAGCCGCATCGCCTCCATCGGCTCGGTGGAAGATGTCACTCCTCTGACCGTTTCCACGGCAGACAAGCCATTCCCGGTGGTAGATGACGCCGTAGGGGAGACCATGCGGGCAGAGATCGCCGCCGCCAAGGCGGAGGGTGACTCCGTTGGCGGCATCGTGGAATGTGCTGTGCTGGGTCTGCCCGTGGGACTGGGCGGACCGCTGTTTGACGGCATGGAGGGCCGTATTTCCTCCATCGTCTTCGGCATCCCCGCTGTGAAGGGCATCGAGTTCGGCATCGGCTTCGGGGCCGTGCGGCTCCGTGGCAGCGAAAATAATGACCCCTTTGTGGTGGAAAACGGCACGGTCAGAACCACAACCAATCACTGCGGCGGCATTTTGGGCGGCATCACCAACGGGATGCCCCTGACCTTCCGGGCAGCGTTCAAGCCTACGCCGTCCATTGCCAAGGAGCAGCAAAGCGTGAATTTGAACACCCTGACCCCGGAAATTCTCCGGGTCCGGGGCCGTCATGACCCTTGCATCGTGCCAAGGGCCGTTCCCTGTATCGAAGCCGTGGCGGCCATCGCCGTATACGACGCCCTGTTGGGCCAGTCTTAAAAGGGAGGAATCTCTATGGAACTCAGTGATTATCGTGCCCGGATCGACCAGATCGACCGCCAACTGGTAGAGCTGTTTGCCCAGCGGATGAACACCGCCGCCGGCATCGCCGCCTACAAGAAGGAGCACGGCCTGCCGGTGCTGGACCCTGTCCGGGAGCGGGAAAAGCTGCTGGATGTAGCGGCACAGGCCCCGGAGGATATGCGGGATTACACCGCCTCTCTCTACACCATGCTGTTTGAACTGAGCCGCTGCTATCAGGGACGGCTGCTGGGGAGCACATCCCCACTGACCACGGAAATTCAGACCGCCATTGACCAGACGCCAAACCTGTTTCCCTCCAACGTGTCCGTTGCCTGTCAGGGTGTGGCGGGGGCCTATTCCCAGCTGGCCTGCGACAAGCTGTTCAAGCTGCCTCACATCATGTACTTCGCTTCCTTTGAGGCGGTGTTTGCCGCTATCGAAAGGGGATTGTGCCGCTACGGTGTGCTGCCGCTGGAAAACAGCACCGCCGGCAGCGTCAATGCCATTTACGATCTGATGATGAAGCACGATTTCCGCATCGTCCGCAGTGTGCGGCTGAAGGTGGACCACAATCTGCTGGTGAAGCCCGGCACCAAGCGGAGCGACATCACGGAGATCTACTCCCACCAGCAGGCCTTGAGCCAGTGCGAGCAGTATCTGCAGGCCTTCCCCGGTGTGAAGATCATCCCCTGTGAAAATACCGCCGTGGCCGCTCAGAAGGTGGCGGAGGGGGACGGCCACGCCGCCGCCCTGTCCTCCCGCTCCTGCATGAAGCTGTACGGGCTGGAATGCTTAGAGGCCGGGGTGCAGGATCAGGGCAGCAACTTCACCCGGTTCATCTGCATCTCCAAGAATCTGGAGATCTACCCCGGTGCGGACCGCACCAGCCTCATGGCGGTGCTGCCTCACGAGCCCGGCTCCCTGTGCCGGGTGCTCTCCCGGTTCTACGCCTTGGGCCTGAACCTGAACAAGCTGGAAAGCCGCCCCATGCCGGAGCGGAATTTTGAATTCATGTTCTACTTTGATCTGGAAACGCCGGTATACGCCCCGGAATTTTTGCAGCTCATGGGCGAGCTGCCCTCTCTGTGCGAGGAATTTTCCTATCTGGGCAGTTACAGCGAGGTGGTCTGATGCTGCGGTGCGGACTGCTGGGGGAAACGCTGGGCCACAGCTATTCCCCCATGATCCATCACGAGTTAGGGGAGTATGACTACCGGCTCTTTGAGGTCTCCAAGGAGGACTTGGATGCCTTTCTGTGCTCCGGCCGCTGGGACGGCCTGAACGTCACCATCCCCTACAAGAAGGCGGTGGTGCCCTACTGTGCAGAGCTGTCCGAGGCGGCGGAAAGACTGCAAAGCGTCAACACCCTCGTCCACCGTCCTGACGGTACGCTGTACGGCGACAACACAGACCTGTTCGGCTTTCTCTACATGGTTCGCAGCAGCGGCATCGACCCCGCCGGGAAAAAGGCGCTGGTACTGGGCAGCGGCGGGGCCTCCGTCACGGTGAAGGCCGCGCTGGAGCAACTGGGCGCTGACGTTACCGTCATTTCCCGCAGCGGTCCGGACGATTACGATCATCTGGATCGACACGCCGACGCCCAGATCATCGCCAACACCACCCCGGTGGGAATGTATCCCCATAACGGTGCGGCGGCGGTGGATCTGCGGCTGTTCCCTCAATGTGAAGGCGTGCTGGACATCGTTTATAACCCGGCACGGACCGCTCTGCTATTACAGGCAGAAGAGTTGGGGATTCCCCATGCAGGCGGGCTTTCCATGCTGGTGGCCCAGGCCAAGCGCTCCAGCGAGCAGTTCACCGGCACGGCCATCAGCGATGAAGCCTTGGGGCGGGTGGAGCGCACCGTGAACCACCGACTGCGGAACATCATTCTCATCGGAATGCCCGGCAGCGGCAAATCCGCCGTGGCCGCCGCTCTGGGCGAGGCGCTGGACCGGGAGGTGGTGGAGGCTGACGAATTGATCGCCCAAAGGACTGGGATGTCCATCCCGGAGATCTTCGCCCGGTCCGGGGAGGAAACATTCCGGAAACTGGAAACAGAGGTTCTGGCGGAGCAGGGCAAGCGCTCCGGCATCATCCTCTCCACCGGCGGCGGCTGTGTCACCCGGCCGGAAAACTACCCGCTGCTGCATCAAAACGGCACCATTTTCCGTTTGACCCGCGACCTTGCCAAGCTGCCAACGGAGGGCCGGCCCATTTCCCAAACCACAGACCTCGCTCAGCTTTGCGCCCGCCGGGAGCCGCTGTACCGCCGCTTTGCCGACGTGACGGTGTCCAATGACGGGGCGCTGGAGGCCACGGTACAAACCATTAAGGAGGCGCTGCTATGAAGCTTCTGGTCATCAACGGGCCCAATCTGAATCTGCTGGGCCTGCGGGAGCCTGCCATCTACGGCAGCCAGAATTATGAGTCCCTGCTGGCCCTCATCCGCGCCGCCTGCGATGCCGAGGGCATCGAGGTGGGCTTTGCCCAGTCCAACCACGAGGGTGCCATCGTGGACGCCATCCAGGCGGCCTACGGCGTCTATGACGGCATCGTCATCAATCCTGCTGCCTACACTCACACAAGCATAGCCATTCTGGATGCACTGAAGGCCGTGGCCATTCCCGCCGTGGAGGTCCACATCTCCGATGTGGACAGCCGGGAACCGTTTCGTCAGGTCTCCTACGCCGGCATGGCCTGCGTCAAGACCTATAAAGGCTTGGGGTTTCAAGGTTATGTGGAGGCAGTGAAATTTTTGAAAGACTATCTCAGCAAGTGAGCAAGCGCGCCTCCTTTCGGGAGGCGCGTTTTTCTGCTTTCCGGGGTGCTTTACAACCCGTTGAAAATCCAGTATGATAAGGAAAAGCCGTAAATCACCAAGGGAGGTTCTCATGGATACACTGCTGCGTCAAATTCCAAAGGTAGACGACCTGCTCCGCCTGCCCGCCCTGAACACACTGGCGGCGGAGGTGGGTGCCGCCGCCGTGACGGAGGCGGTTCGCCGGACGCTGGACCGGCTCCGCGCCGATATTCTGGTGGGGACCGTCACAGAGCTGCCCTCCACGGAGGCCCTCTGCGCTCAAATCAGCGCGTCGTGCCGGGCATCCCGCCTGCCCTCCCTCCGGGGCGTTATCAATGCCACCGGGATCGTTCTGCACACCAATCTGGGCCGGGCCTGCCTGAGTGACCGCGCGTTAGCGGCAGCGAGAGGGGTCTCTCAGGGCTACTCCACCTTAGAATATGACCTGACAGCAGGGGAGCGGGGGCAGCGGTACGCCCATGTAGAGCCGCTTTTATGCCGTCTCACCGGGGCGGAGGCCGCCATGGTGGTAAACAACAACGCAGCGGCGGTGCTGCTGATCCTCTCCGCCCTCACCGCCGGAGGAGAAGTCATTACCTCCCGTGGAGAGCTGGTGGAGATCGGCGGCTCCTTCCGGATGCCGGATGTAATGGCCGCCTGCGGCGCGGTGCTCCGGGAGGTCGGTTCCACCAACAAGACCCGCCTTTCCGACTACGCCAATGCCATCAGCGAGCAGACCCGCGCCCTTTTGAAGGTCCACACCAGCAATTACCGCATCGTGGGCTTTACGGAGAGCGTGTCCCCCGCCGCCTTAGCGGAGCTTGGCCGCTCCCGCAGCATCCCGGTCATTGAGGACTTGGGCAGCGGCTGTCTTGTAGATCTGGCACCCTTGGGCCTCCGGGATGAGCCGACGGTTCAAGCGTCCGTAAAGGCCGGAGTGGATGTATTATCCTTCTCCGGGGACAAGCTGCTGGGTGGTCCCCAAGCGGGGATCATCGTGGGCAAGCGGCACTGTATTGACCTTTTGAAGCGTCACCCTCTGGCCCGCGCCCTGCGGGTGGACAAGCTGACGCTGGCCGCCTTGGAAGCAACTCTGCAAGCGTATGCGGACGGCACCGCCCTTCAGGAGATCCCGGTGCTCTCCATGCTGGCCCAAACGCCGGAGGAGTTGCGCCAGCAGGCAGAGTCGCTCTGCCGCCGTCTGGGGGAGATCGGCGTGACCGCCGAGGTGGTTCCCACGGAAAACCCGGTGGGGGGCGGGGCAGTCCCCACCCAGACGCTGCCCTCCTTCGCCGTGGCTGTTGCCCCAAGGGACAGCGCCGCCGCACTGGAAGCACAGCTGCGGCAGCGGCCTGTCCCCATCATCGTCCGCATTGCCCATGACCGGTGTCTGCTGGATATGCGGACTTTGTTCCCGGCGGATCTTGACGAGATCCTTCAGACTTTTCGGGAGACCGCTTCATGAAACGCGTCATCATCGGCACGGCGGGCCATGTAGATCACGGCAAAACCGTTCTGGTCAAGGCGCTCACCGGCACCGATACGGACCGCCTGGCGGAGGAAAAGCGCCGGGGCATTACCATCGAGCCGGGGTTTGCCAGACTGGACTGGCCGGACGGCACACAAGCAGGGATCGTGGATGTGCCGGGCCACGAAAAATTCATCAAAAATATGCTGGCCGGGGCGGGGGGCATTGATCTTGCCATGCTGGTCATCGCCGCGGACGAAGGTGTTATGCCCCAGACCGTAGAGCATCTGGATATTCTGTCTCTCTTGGGCGTCCAAGGCGGCTTGGTGGTGTTGACCAAGGCGGAATTGGTAGATGATGACTGGTTGGAACTTGTTCGGGGACAGGCGTTGGAGCTGACCGAGGGCACCTTTTTAGAGGGCACGCCCATTCTGGCAGTCTCCGCCGTCACCGGTCAGGGAATCCCGGAATTGCGGGACGCCCTGTACCGCTTGGTATACGGCGCACAGGAAAAAAGCGCGCTGGCACCCTTCCGGCTCCCCATTGACCGGGTCTTTTCCGTGGACGGCTTCGGCACCGTAGTTACCGGCACCCTTACTGAAGGGGCTGTCCGGGTGGGGGACGCTGTGGAACTGGTCCCCTCCGGGCTGCAAAGCCGGGTGCGGACCTTGCAGGTCCACGGTGAAAGCGTGGACGCCGCCTACGCCGGTCAGCGGGCGGCCCTCAACTTGACAAATCTGCAAAAAACAGAGGTCCACCGGGGGGATGCGGCGGTAAGACCCGGCAGCGTCCGGCCTTCCCGGATGCTGGATGTGCGGCTCCGGTGTCTGAGAAACGCCAAACGCACGGTTTTGAACGGCTCCCAGGTCCATCTGTACCACGGGACCTCCGTTCATTTGGCAAAGGCGGTGTTGCTGGACCGTGACGAGCTGCGCCCCGGAGAAAGCTGCCTTGCCCAGCTGCGGCTGACGGAGCCAATGGCCGTCAAGCAGGGGGACCGGTTTGTCATTCGATTTTACTCTCCGGTGGAGACCATCGGCGGCGGCAAGGTGCTGGACCCCCGGCCCCTTCGCCACAAACGGCATGACCCGGTGGTGCTGGACAACCTAATTCTCCGGGAACAGGGCTCCGGCAGTCAACGGCTGCTGCAAGCTGCGGAGGAATTCGGCGTTTCACTGCCGGATAGCAGCCAGTTGGCGGAGCGTTCCGGTCTGGACACTGGTACTGCTGTATCCTTGCTGGCAGACCTGCTGAATCAGGGAATGCTGGCGGAGCCGCTGTCAGGCCGCTACGCGGCGGCCTCGGCGCTGGACACCCTCTGGGACCGCTGCCGGGAATTGCTGTCCGCCTACCACCAAAAGCACCCCCTTCACGCCGGGATGCCCGCCGCCGAGCTGCGGCAAAAGCTGTTCCGGCAGATCACTCCCGTTGAGGGCGATGCGCTTTTGGAGGTTTTTCGGGCGGAGGGGCGGATGAAACGCGCCGAAAACCGTTGGGCGCTGGCGGAGTTTTCCATTCGGCTCACCAAGCGGCAAACCGCCCTCCGGGACGCGCTGTTGGAGCGCTTCCTCCGGGGTGGCCCGGAGCCGGACACCATCGAAGCGGTGCTGGACAGTATTCCTCCGGAGCGCCGGGAGGAGGCTCGTCAGGTGCTGGAAAGCCTGCTCACCGGCGGAGAGCTGGTACGGCTGTCACCGGAGCTGTGCTGGCACCGGGAGGTGTTCCAAAAGGGGCTGGATATCTTGCGGACGCTGTGTGCTGACCACGGCGCTGTCACGCTGGCAGAGGTCCGGGACGCTTTAGACACCACCCGGAAATACGCTTTGCTGTTTTTAGAAGCCTGCGACCGACGGCAGATCACGGTTCGAGAGGGCGACTGCCGCCGCCTGAAGCTCAAATTTCATGACTGACATACCGCCGGAGCGTTGCTCCGCTTCGGCGGTGGTCAGCTTCAAAGGAAATATGGGAGCAGATAGGTGCTGGTGTGCCTCCCGGTCTTCAAAACCGGTGCGGACGGCGAACAGCCGCCTGGATGAGTTCGATCCTCATATGCCCCCGCCAAAAGCAACCCGCCGTATGGAATCCATACGGCGGGTTGCTTTATTGTCTGCGCCGTTTCCGGCCGAATCAGTTAAAAAAGCGGTGGGCTAAGCCCATCGCTTTTTAACAAGCTTTTTAGTCCCGGACCTTGTCGAATACATCCGTAATGCTCTTGTCAGGCGCGGGGGTAGCCAGAGAGACCACCACCAGCACGATGCAGTTGACGATGAAAGCAGGCATCAGCTCATAGATGTCCCAGATGCCGCCCAGAGGCCGGACGCAGAACTTCCATGCGAAGATCATCAGACCTCCGGCCACCAGACCTGCCAGCACACCCTGACGGTTGCTGCGTCTCCAGAAAAGAGCGAACAGCACGGCGGGGCCGAAGGTTGCGCCGAAACCGGCCCATGCGAAGGAGACGATCTTGAACACGTTGCTGTTGGGGTCCGCCGCCAGGAAGATGGCGATAAACGCGATCACCACCACCGTCAAACGGGCGGCCAGCATATTCTGCTTGGAAGTCAGCTTGACGCCGAACACATCCTGCAATACGTTTTCAGAAAACGCGGAGGCCGCCGCCAAAAGCTGAGAGTCCGCCGTGGACATGGTAGCCGCCAGAATACCTGCCAGAATACAGCCGGCCACAATGGCAGGCAGCAGACCGTAAGAGGAAAGCAGGTCAGACAGCCGGACAATGACCGTCTCCGTGGCGCTGCCCTCCAGCACGGGGATGCGGCCCACACTGGACACGGCATGGCCCACGATGCCAATAAACACAGCCACGGCCATGGAGATCACCACCCAGATGGAAGCGATCCGGCGGGAGAGCTTCAGCTCATCCTCGTGCCGGATGGCCATAAAGCGCACCAGAATGTGGGGCATGCCGAAGTAGCCAAGGCCCCAGGCCAGCATGGAAACAATGCGGATCAGCCCGTAAGGCTCCGCCTGGCCGGAGGCGGCGTTATAGGTCTGACCAAAGCTCAGAAAACCGGGAAGGCTGCTGGCATGAGCCAGAACAGCATCCATACCGCCGGCCTGCACAATGCCGAACACCACGATGACGCACAGGGCGACGGTCATAATCACAGACTGGATCAGGTCCATAGTGGCGACAGCACTGAAGCCGCCCACGGAGGTATAGCTGATGATGACGATGGCGCCCACGATCACGGAGAGCATATAATTCCAGCCGAACAGACTGTTGAACAGCTTACCGATCGCCGCCAGGCCGGAGGCCACATAGGGCACGAAGAACACCAGGATGATGAGAGAGGCGATACCCATAATGATGGGCTTTTTCTCCCCGTAGCGCTTGGAGATAAAGCTGGGGATGGTGATGGCGTCCAACTCCACGCTGTAACGCCGCAGGCGGCGGGCCACCAGTAGGAAATTCAGATAGGTGCCGATGGCAAGGCCGATGGCGGTCCAGCTGGCGTCCGCCACGCCGCTGAGATAGGCGAGGCCGGGGATACCCATGAGCAGGTAGCTGCTCATATCGCTGGCCTCCGCGCTCATGGCCGTGACCAGGGGGCCCATGCCCCGGCCGCCGAGGTAAAAGCCTTCAGCGCTCTTCTTGCTTCGTTTACCGATCATCACGCCGGTGAAAATCACCAGACAGAGATACAAAATGATCGTTGTCATGATCGCGATCTGTGCGGATGTCATACAATACTCTCTCCTTTAACACTTCAATGCTTGGTATCATACCACAACGCAAACAAGAATGAAATACAGAACGCCGTATAGAATCAATTCTATACGGCGTTTCTTATAATATCAGATTTTTCTTTATATTTCAACAGTTTTATACTGTACAGAAAGATGGAATACTTGAAAAACAAAAAATAAGATTTATTCTCCGACTCGGAAACTCTCCAAAAACAGGGGCGTCATCTTCTCCGCATAGGCCACCAGCGAGTAGTCTCCGCCGCACAGACACCAGTCGTAAAGCTGCGCCCGTTCCCACATGGCGAAGGCCCGGACGATCTCCTCCTGAGCCAGACCGGGGCGGAATTCGCCCCGCTCCGCACCCTGACGGACGATCTTTTTCAGCAAGCGGAAGTAGACCCGGCTCCGGTCCAGCAGGTGCTTTTCTCCCCGCGCCAGCAATTGGGTGGACAGCAGACGGGTCAGCAGGTCGATGGACACGCTGGACTCGATCATCACATACAGCTCATGGTTGATATAGGCCAGCGTCTCGATGGCACCCTTCTCCGGGTCCAGCGTGGGCATCAGATCCTCGTATTTTTCGTCGAACACATAGGCCAAGGTGCCCATCAGGGCGTCCTTGCCGTCAAAATAATGGTAGAAAGAGCCTTTGGAGGTGCCGGATTCAAAAACGATATCCTCTACTGTGGTGCCGTCATATCCCTGCTCATAAAAGAGCTTCCAAGCGGCGGAGATGATCCGTCCCCGGGTATTGCGGCTGTTTCGTTTTGCCATGACGTTGTCCTCCCTGCAATGTAGCTGTGAAAATTTTACAATGAAACCCTTCAAAAAGCAAGGGGCGGGGCCGGAACGGTCCGCTTTTGGGCAGATGTTTACACTTTACCCATTGAACCCGGCGGTTCCGCACCGTATAATGGAGAAAAGCGAACGATCACCGGGAGAACCCTCCCGCAGCCATATTTGAAAGGAGAATTCTATGGAAACCATGCTGAACGTCACCGTGAACGGCACGATACACCAGTATCCCTACGGAACCACTTACCGCGCCATCGCCGCGGAATTTCAGGAGAACTATCCCCACCAGATCCTGCTGGTGAACCGGGACGGCAAGCTCCGGGAGCTGCAAAAGACCGTGAAGCGGGACTGCTCCCTCTCCATGGTCACCGCCGCCGACAAGCCGGGCCGCCAGACCTATGAGCGCAGCGCCATTCTTCTGATGCTCAAGGCATTTTATGACGTGGTAGGCCGGGAGCAGGTGGAGCACGTCCGGGTGGAATTTTCCCTGAGCAACGCTCTGTTCTGCCGGGCCAGAGGCAGCTTCACGTTGGATAGCACCCTGCTGCACCGGATCGAGGACCGGATGCGGGAACTGGTCCGTCAGGTTCTGCCCATCGAAAAGCAGTCTGTGGATATCGAAGACGCCGCGGCCTTTTTGACAGAAAACGGCATGGAGGATAAGGCCCGGCTCCTGAAATACCGCATCAGCTCCCGGGTCAATCTTTACACTTTGGACGGCTTCACTGACTATTTCTACGGCTACATGGTACCGGACACCGGTTATCTTCAGTGGTTTGCTCTGGAGCTGTTTGAGGATGGCTTCATCCTCCGCTTGCCGTCGCTGGAGGAACCGGAGCAGGTAGGTAAGTTCACGCCCTCTATGAAGGTGTTTCAGGCCATGCATGACGCCGAGGATCGCTCCGCCGCCATGTATATCTCCAACGTAGGGGAGATGGATGACATGATTGCTGAAGGCAACGCCACCCAGTTGATTTTGGCCCACGAAGCCCTGATGGAAAAGCGAGTGGGTGACATTGCCGAGGAGATCGCACGGAGGAAGGACGTCCGCTTCGTGATGATCGCCGGTCCCTCCTCCTCTGGCAAAACCACCTTCTCTCACCGGCTGTCCACTCAGCTGATGGCCTGCGGCCTGCGGCCCCATCCCATCGCCACAGACAACTACTTCCGCAACCGGGAGGACACCCCCAGAGATGCCAACGGCCAGTACGATTTTGAGGGACTGGGCGCTATGGACGTGGAGCAGTTCAACAGCGATATGAGCCGTCTGCTGAAGGGCGAAACGGTGGATATGCCCACCTTCAACTTCAAAAAGGGCGTCCGGGAATACAACGGTGAAAAGCTGACGCTGGGAGACGGCGACGTACTGGTGATCGAGGGCATCCACTGCCTGAACGACGAATTTTCCCACTCTCTGCCTAAGGAGAGCAAGTACAAAATTTACATCAGCTGCCTGACCACCCTGAATATCGACGATCACAACCGCATTCCCACCACCGACGCCCGGCTGCTCCGCCGCATTGAACGGGACGCCCGGACCCGGGGCTACGGTGCTCAGGCCACCATCAAAATGTGGCCCTCCGTCCGCCGGGGCGAGGAACAGAACATCTTCCCCTATCAGGACAGCGCCGATACGGTGTTCAACTCCTCCCTCATTTACGAAACTGCCCTGCTGAAGCCCTATGTGCAGCCGCTGCTGTTCGGCGTCCCCCGGGGCAGCGACGAATATCTGGAAGCCAAGCGGCTCCTGAAATTCCTGGACTACTTCCTGCCAGTCCCGGCAGATGACGTACCCCAGACCTCCCTGATGCGGGAATTTGTAGGCGGCGGCATTTACAAGACGTGATCTCCATTTGCAGACAACTCCATCCGATCCCCGGCGGACACACTCTGTGTCCGCCGGGTTTTTCTGCTGGAAACCCGGATTTTTTTAAATTTCCTCTTGACAATGGAAATGCGCCGCCGTATAATCCCATTAACCTACTTGATTGGTTGTATTTATTCGCTCAGAAAAGAGGATTTCCATGAACCGTATGACACCAGGCTTCCGATGTTGTCAGGAATGATCCGTTTTCCATTTCTCAATAAATCATTCTACAACATAAAAAGGAGATCATCTTATGTCTCGTATCTATACCGCCGCCGATCAGTTGATCGGCCATACCCCCTTGCTGGAGCTGACCCATCTGAAACAGGAATTTGGTCTGAAGGCCAGAATCGTGGCCAAGCTGGAATATTTCAATCCCGCCGGCAGCGTGAAGGACCGCATTGCCAAGGCCATGATCGATGACGCTGAGGCCAAGGGCCTTTTGAAGCCCGGTTCTGTCATCATTGAGCCCACCAGCGGCAACACCGGTATCGGTCTGGCCTCCGTAGCCGCCGCCCGGGGCTACCGGATCATCATCGTCATGCCGGAAACCATGAGCGTGGAGCGCCGTCAGATCATGAAAGCCTACGGCGCGGAGCTGGTTCTCTCCGAAGGCTCCCAGGGCATGAAGGGCGCCATTGCCAAGGCCGATGAGCTGGCAAGGGAGATCCCAAACAGCTTTATTCCCGGTCAGTTCGTAAATCCCGCCAACCCCAAGGCCCATTTTGAGACCACCGGCCCGGAGATCTGGGCGGATACGGACGGTCAGGTGGATGCGTTCGTAGCCGGCGTCGGCACCGGCGGCACCCTGACCGGTGTGGGTCAGTTTCTCAAGAGCAAAAATCCCGCTGTGAAGGTGGTGGCCGTGGAGCCTAAGAGCTCTCCCGTCCTCAGCGAGGGCCACGGCGGCGCTCACAAGATCCAGGGCATCGGTGCAGGCTTTGTCCCCGACGTACTGGACACCAAGGTGTATGACGAGATCATCCCCGTGGAAAATGAGGACGCCTTCGCCACCGGCAAGCTGATCGGCAAGCGGGAGGGTGTGCTGGTGGGCATCTCCTCCGGCGCCGCTGTGTGGGCTGCTGTACAACTGGCCAAACGGCCGGAATTTGAAGGCAAGACCATTGCCGTTCTTCTGCCAGATACCGGCGACCGCTATCTCTCCACTCCGCTGTTTCAGGATTGATTTTTCTTCTCTTTTCCTTTTTCTTCTCTGATCCTCTCTTAAATAATGGATAAGCGCCGCGGCTGAGCCGCGGCGCTTATCCAGATATCGGCAAAAAATACCGGCGGTTCGATGACCGCCGGTATCGTTTATTCGCTGATGTCGCGGGTGGCATAGGCGTTCAGGTCCATGCCCGCCGTATGGCCCGCCAGATATTCGTAATACCCCTGTGCGCCGATCATGGCACCGTTATCGCCGCACCACCGCAGCGGCGGCAGGTACAGCCGGCAGCCGGCTTTTTTGCAGGCCCGCTCCAGGTCCGCCCGGATGACGGAGTTGGCCGCCACGCCGCCGGCGGCGACGATGGCGGTGCGGCCAGACTGCTTTGCAGCTTCCATGACGCGGGGGACCAGCGTATCGCTGACGGCCTGGGCAAAGTCCCGTGCCAATGCCGGAGCGTCCAGGGGCTCGCCGGTCTGCTCGGCGTGATGGGCCAGGTTCACCACCGCCGTTTTCAGACCGGAAAAGCTCATGTCCAGCGGCGCCCCCTCCACATGGGAATGGGGCAGGGTGTAGACGCCGCCCTTGGACTGCTGGGCCAGCTTGTCCATGGGTGCGCCGCCGGGATAGGGCAGTCCCAGCACCCGGGCCGCCTTGTCGAAGCACTCCCCCGCCGCGTCGTCCCGGGTGGCCCCCAGGATCTTCAGATCCGTATAATCCCGGACGTCCACGATCATGGTGTTGCCCCCGGAGATGGCCAATGCCAGGAAGGGCGGCTCCAGCTCCGGGAAGGCCAGATAGTTGGCTGCGATATGGCCCCGGACATGGTGCACCGGGATCAGGGGCACCCCAAGGCCATAGGCCACGGATTTGGCAAAGCTCAAGCCAACCAGTACGGCCCCGATGAGACCGGGGGCGTAGGTGACGGCCACGGCGTCAATATCCTGCCGGGTGCAGCCGGCGTCCGCCAAGGCTTTTTCTGTCAGGGCCGCGATCACTTCAACATGCTTGCGGGAGGCCAGCTCCGGTACCACGCCGCCGTACAGAGCGTGGAGGTCCGCCTGAGAGGCAATGGCATCGGACAACACCCGCCGTCCGTCCTCCACCACTGCCACGGCGGTCTCGTCGCAGGAGGATTCAAAGGCTAAAATCTTCATAGCAATGCTTCTTTCTCCAAAAGATCGGCGTTCTCCGCCTTACTGCTGCCAGGGCACCTTTGGCCCCGGTGCCGCCTTGGGATCAAAGGGGATGCGGACATACTTGTGGTACTTGTCCGCAGAAAATGTATTCTCGTAAACGAACCGGTGTTCTTCCATCAGGGCGGCGTCATCCACCGGGCCGCCGGCGAGATACAGGGTCTTGTAGTGGACGCCGAACATCTCCGTATCATACCCAGCGGTCCGCAGGCCGCACCGGGCATAGAACCCCAGCCGCCGCCGGGCCATTTCCGGGTCCGGCGCGTCCTCCGGAGCTTCCGATTCTCCGAAAATCACCGTGTCCGCCTCCCGCTCCCGCAGCTTTTCCAGGATAGACGCACCGACGCCGCCGTTGCGGCGGATACTGGAAACACACAGGTAATCCAGCAATGCCCAGCCGGGATGTCCCAGCCAGAGGAATGCCTCGCCTACGATATTGTCTCCGTCAAACAGGCAGTAGGGCTTGTACCAGCCCTCCGCCCAACTCTTCTCAATATTCCGCAGGGGTTTTAATTCCGCTGTGGGAAATGCTTCCTTCAGGTCCCGGTCATAAATCGTCCTCAGTTGTTCAACTGACGGGATTCTTAGTTCCATGCTGTTCAAACTCCCTCGTCATAATGATGGCATCCTCCCGGGGATGCTCATAGTAATTCTTGCGCCGGCCCACGCCCCGGAAGCCCCGGCTGCCGTACAGGGCGATGGCGGGGTAGTTGGAGGCCCGGACCTCCAGCGTCAGAAACGCCAGATGGTTGGCCTGAGCAAAGTCAAGAAACACTTGCAGCAGCTTTCCGGCAACGCCCTGCTTCCGGCAGTCCGGCCGGACAGCCACATTGGTGATATAACCCTCGTCCAGCACCGCCTGCAAACCGGCGTAGCCCGCCACCTTGCCGTTATCATCCAGGGCCACCAGAAAGGCGGAAAGGTAGTTGTCCAGTTCCTCCGCCAGCATGTTCCGGCTCCACGGCGTGGTGAAGCAGATCCGTTCCAGCTCCGCCACTTCATCCAGATGGTCCGCCGTCATAGGCACGATGCGGACATGCAGATTTTTCTCTTCCATCGTATGTTACTCCTTATCCCTTGGCTTCCAGCCAGTTGCGGCCCCAGTGGGCCTCCGCCGTCAGGGGGACGGACAGGTGGGCCACCTGCTCCATTTCCTCCTCCAGCAGCTTTGCCGCGGCCGCCGCCTGCGGCTCCGAGCACTCCACGATCAGCTCATCGTGAACCTGCAAGACCAGCTTGGCCTCCGGCAGTTCCCGTTTCAGCCGTTTCTCCACGGCCACCATAGCCAGCTTCATAATGTCCGCCGCCGTGCCCTGAATGGGCATATTCAGCGCCACCCGCTCCCCGAAGGAGCGCATATTGAAATTGGAGGAGCGGATCTCCGGCAGCTCCCGCCGCCGGTGGAACAGCGTCTCCACATACCCCTGCTCCTTGGCCTTTGCCACCACATCATCCATATACTTCCGCACACCGGGGAAGGTGGCGAAATAGGCCTCCATATAGGCCTTGGCCTCCGCCACCGTCACGCCGATGTCCTGACTGAGGGAAAAGGCGGAGATGCCGTAGACGATACCGAAGTTCACGGCTTTCGCCCGGCGGCGCATCTCGTGGGTCACATCGCCGGGGGCCACATGGAACACCTGGGCCGCCGTGGCAGTGTGGATGTCCGCTCCGGTGGTGAACGCCGCCCGCATAGCCTCGTCCCCGGAAATGTGGGCCAGCAGCCGCAGCTCGATCTGAGAGTAGTCCGCGTCCACTAAGACGCAGCCCTCCGCCGGAATAAACATCCGGCGAATTTCGCTGCCAAGGTCCGTCCGGGTGGGGATATTCTGCAAATTCGGCTCCGTGGAGCTGAGCCGCCCGGTGGCGGTAACGGTCATCTGGAACCGGGTGCGGATGCGCCCATCCGGGTCCAGGGCCTTCAAAAGGCCCTCAGCGTAGGTGGACTTCAGCTTGGCGTACTGTCGGTATTCCAGCACCGCCCCCACGACGGGGGCCTCATAGCGCAGCTTTTCCAGCACGTCGGCATTGGTGGACCAGCCGGTTTTCGTTTTCTTGCCGTGGGGCAGGCCCAGCCTGCCAAATAAAATTTCACCCAGCTGCTTGGGGGAGTTGATGTTGAATTCCTCCCCGGCCATGTTGTAAATGTCCTGTTCCAGAGCGGCGGCCTTTTCGGAGAGCATCTCCCCGAAGGACACCAGCGCCCCCTTGTCCACCCGGCAGCCAGCCAGTTCCATTTCCGCCAGCACCCGGCACAGCGGCAGCTCCGCCGTGGCGTACAGATCCCAGAGGTCCAGCTCCTTCAACTTGGGGGCCAGCACTCCGTACAGGGCGTCCACGGCGCTGGTGTAGCTGTGGAAGGCAGCCTCCGCCGCCGTCACATCCCCCAGCAGGGAGAAGGCATCCGGGTCCAGATAGGCGGGCTTCACCAGCTCCGTGTGGAAATAGGCGGCAAACAGCTGGCCGATTTCATATTTGCCGCTGGTGGCATCCACCAGATAGGCGGCCAGAGCGGTGTCGAACATGAAGCCCTCTGCGTTCAGGCCGTTTTCCAGCAGCGTCCGCATGAGGTCCTTGACGTTATGGCTCACTTTTTTAATGTCGGCGGCGAACAGGGCGTTCAGCAGCGCGTTCCAGTCACCGGTGTAGCGCTCGAAGAAAAATTCCGCCGACAGGGCGGTGTCCGCCCCGGTATCGCAGTCCGCAATGACCCCGGAGAGGTCCGGCAGGGCCAGCACCGTCACATGATCCGCCTTGCGGAACAGTTCCAGCACCTCCCGGGCACGGGATTCCTCCGTGATCCGCTCCGCCGTCACGGTGACGTCCGGCGCGGCATCCGCCGGAGCCGTTTCCTCTGGACGCAGGCCCATTTTTTCAATCAGCTTGGAAAATTCCAGCTTCAAAAACAGGGGATACGCCGCCGGTGTCGGCTCCTGCACCCGGTTTTCCGCCGGGTCGAAGGACAGCGGCGCATCGGTGACGATGGTGGCCAGCCAGTAGGAATGGCGGGCTGCGTCCTCTCCCGCCGTCAGTTTTTTGATGGCGGCAGGCTTGGCGTCGATATCCGGAAGCTTTTCATAAATGGCGTCCACGCTGCCATATTTTTGAATAAGATCCATAGCGGTCTTTTCACCCACCCCCGGTACGCCGGGGATATTGTCGGAGGTGTCTCCCATGAGGGCCTTCAGGTCGATCATGTGGATAGGTTCAAAGCCGTACTGCTCCCGGAAGGTCTCCGGGGTCATGTCCTTGGTGGTGGTCTGGCCCATACGGGTGGACACCAGTTTCACCTTCGTATAGTCGGTGATAAGCTGGAGGGAATCCTTATCTCCCGTCACCACTACGCAGTCCCAGCCCGCCGCCTCGCATTTCCGGGAAATGGTGCCGATCAGGTCATCGGCCTCCCACCCCTCCATTTCATAGCGGGGGATGTTCAGGGTATCCAGCACCTCTTTCAGCACCGGCACCTGCATCCGCAATTCCTCCGGCATGGGCTTCCGGGTGGCCTTGTACGCCTCGTCCGCCTTGTGACGGAAGGTAGGGGCGTGGAGGTCGAAGGTGACGCACAGGGCATCCGGCCGTTCTTCCTCTTTCAGGCGCAGCAACGTGGTGAGAAAGCCGAACACGGCGTGGGTGTACAGCCCTTCCCGGTTAGTCAGGGGGCGGATGCCGTAATAGGCCCGGTTGATGATGGAGTTGCCGTCAATGACCATGCACTTCATGGAAAAACCTCCGGATTTTTTTGACATAGTTAAGTTTATTATAGCCCCTTTTCCGCTGTTTCGCAATGGATTTCCCGCGAAAAACCGGTTGAGACGCCCGGTTTCCCCCGCCTGTCAAATTCTGCCGAAAATCCGGATAAAATTTCGGCGGGAAACCGCCGTCTCTTCTATGGACAAATCAGTTTTTTTCAAGTATACTGCTCCCAAGAACAACAGATATTACATTTCGTTATGTCTGCTATAAGCAATTCCGATTTCTGTTAAATTTATAGAAGGAGTGGTACTATGCCGGAAAGCTATGCTGGAAAGATCAACCGAAAGCTGCTGAAAAAGCAGCGGATCATCGCGGCCGCCGCCGGGCGGGAGCCTGCGGATCTGGTGCTGAAAAACGCCACCTTTGTCAACGTGTTCTCCAATGAACTGTCCACCATGGACATTGCCGTGGCGGAAGGTCTGATCGTGGGCATGGGAAGCTATCAAGGCCGGTCTGAGGTGGACTGCACCGGCAAGATCGTTCTCCCCGGTTTCCTGGATGCCCACATTCATCTGGAAAGCTCCTTGGTCAGTCCCACGGAGTTCGTGAAGGCCGTCCTGCCTCACGGAACCACCACGGTGGTAACGGATCCCCACGAGATCGCCAACGTTATGGGCACCGATGGCATCGAGTATATGCTGCAGGCCACAGAGGACCTGCCGGTGGACGTGCGGTTCATGCTGCCCTCCTGCGTCCCCGCCACGCCGCTGGACGAGTCCGGGGCCATTCTGGACTATCGGGCCATCGACAGCTTCTATGACCATCCCAGAGTACAGGGCCTTGCGGAGATGATGAACTTTGTGGGCGCCATCAACGGCGACGAGCAGACCGTGGAGAAGATCGTGGCGGCACAGGCCCACCACAAGAAGATCGACGGCCACGCCCCGGACCTTCAGGGCAACGACCTCAACGCCTACATCGCCGCCGGCGTCTACTCCGACCACGAGTGCCATGATGTGAAGGACGCCATCGCCAAGCTGGAGCGGGGCCAGTTCATCATGATCCGGGAGGGTACCGCCGCCCGGAATCTGGAGGCATTGATGCCCCTGCTCACCGGCAAGTATGCTGACCGCTGCATGTTCTGCACAGACGATAAGCACCCCAATGACCTGCTGGAAAAGGGCCACATCGACTACATTGTAAAGAAAGCCATCTCACTGGGGGCCGACCCCATCACCGCGGTCAAGGTGGCCTGCCACAACGCGGCCCGGTACTTCCTGCTGAACAACCGGGGCGGCATTTCCCCCGGCTATCTGGCAGACTTCGTCATCATTGACAATTTCCAGAACTTCAACATCGAGCAGGTCTACAAGAAGGGCGTTCTCATGGTGGATCACGGCGAGATTCAGGATTTCCCATCCCCGGAGATCGAGCCGTATCTGGTGGAGCGGGCTCACAAGACCTTCCATGTGGCGACCCTCACCGCCGAGGACTTCGCCGAGAAGCGTCCCCGGGGCATCATCGGTATGGTGGACGGCGAGATCACCACGGTGGACGCCGGGTACTCCGACCGCATCGATGTGGAGTACGATGTGCTGAAGATCGCCGTGGTGGAGCGGCACAAGAACACCCATCACATCGGCATCGGCTACATTCAGGGCTACGGCCTGAAATCCGGTGCGGTAGCCACCTCCATCTCCCACGATTCCCACAACATCATCGTGGTGGGCACCAACGAGACGGATATGGCCGCCGCCGTCAACCGGGTAGTGGAGCTGAACGGCGGCATCGTGGTGTGGGACGGCGGACAGAGCGTGGCGGAGGTGCCTCTGGCCATCGCCGGCATCATGAGCGACGAGCCGCTGGTCACGGTGAACGAAAAGCTGGAAACCGCCAAGGATGCCGCCCACAAGCTGGGCGTGAACCCCGGCATCGATCCCTTCATGACTCTGAGCTTCATGGCCCTGCCGGTGATTCCCTCCCTCCGCATCACCACCCGGGGCGTGTTCGATGTGACCACCCAGAGCTACGTTTAAATAGTCATATAAAAACCGGCTTCCGTTTTACGGAAGCCGGTTTTTATGTATATGAAGCACCCTCCTGTCCCGTATCACCGGTAGAACCGATGGCAGCCGATGGTCTGCTGATAGGGTCGGTTGGCGTTGATCCACGTCCCCTGCGATAGAGCCGGGGCGTAGAAATACAGGGCGGAGCCGACAACATTTTCCCCGTCCAGCGCCCGCTTGGCGGCCTCCACCGACTGTGAGGTAGGCGGCAGATAGACCCGCCCGTTGCTCACTGGCTCAAACTGCACTGCGTCCTTCCGGTCGAAAATGACGCCCTCCACGGTATTGGGAAAGCTGCTGCTCCTGACCCGGTTCAGGATCACGTTGCCCACGGCGATCTGCCCGGACATTGACTCCGCGCCGCTTTCGGCGCAGATGATCCGGGACAGCCAGTACAATTCCCCGGCATCGTAGGCCGCACCGGGAGAGGTCACAGTCGCCCCCCTCAGATACGGGTCCCACTCTACCTGGCAGCCAAGGGCCTCCCCCACCAGCCGCAGAGGGACATAGGTAACGCCGTTTTCCACCGTGACCCGGCCCCGGACAGTTTTTTCGTCGACGGTGACGGTATCCGCCGCCGGGTCCGCCCAAAGGTGGATGTCATCAGAGGCAGCTGCGGCCCGGCCCGTGGCTTCGTCCCACCAGACGTCCCACGCCCCGATCGTATTCAGCAAGGCCCGGAGGGGCACATAGGTCACACCCCGCTCCACATAGGCGGACACGGCGATAGGTTTTCCGTCGATCTGCACCGGTACGCTCCGCTGGGCAGCTTTGGCAGGGACCGTCAGTGCTGCACAGAGGACCGCAGCGGTCAGCAGGCGCTTGCAGGCTCGTCGTTTCATGGTTGTTCCGTCCTTTCCTTTTTGTAACCGTTTTGTAACTTTATTGTAGCGGAACCCACCAACAGGAAACAACCCTCAATATCTGGAAACCACGGCAGAGAATTCCAACCGGGCGCGCAGGACTGTGTTTTCACCGCCGCCGAACGTTGACTTTTCTCCCCGGCGGGGCTACAATAAGGACCATCAAATAGTTCATGCAAAGGAGCTGTTTTTATGCTGTTTTCCGACCGTCCCCGCACCCACTATGAAAAAACGCTGGCCCACGAGGTCATCTGCCAGCTGCGCTTTCCCACCATTCTCTCCATCAACAATGTGGAGCCTGCCGATTTTCAGGAGCGTATCCGGGAGGATTTTCCCCAGTACGCCCGGAAGCAGGACGTTCTGCCTCCCCAGATCGTCAACGGTAAGCCGGAGCCTCAGCCTCCCGTCACCAACTACCACTTCCTCTCTCAGGACGGCAGATGGAAGCTGAATCTCACCAAGGACTTCATCGCTCTGTCCACGCTGTCCTACCCCGGCTGGGAGGAATTTGCCCGGATGCTGGATAAGCCTCTGGCGGCGTTCATCCAGCTCTACAAGCCCGCCTATTTTCAGCGGGTAGGCCTGCGGTATCTCAACATCGTCTCCCGCACCGCCCTTGATCTGGAGGATGTCTCCTGGCGGGAGCTGTTCACTCCGGCCTATTTAGGCCCCATGGCAGAGGAAGATCTGGCGGAGGACCGGGTCGTCAACTGCGGCTGCGACACGCAGTTCAAGCTGGATTCCAGCTGCACCGCCAAGATCCACGCCGGCATCGGCCGTTTGAAGACCAATGTCCCCAACGCGCCCCAGGACCCGGAGGTGAAGTTCATTTTCGACATGGACCTCTCCATGGGCGGCAACACCGCCTGCGGTCTGGCCGCCGCCGCGCTGGAAACCCTCCATGGTCACTCCTCCCGGGTATTCGAGGGGGCCATCACCGACCGTCTGCGAGATGCCATGGGCCGGTAAGCCGCTTCCGTGTTTTTGACAGAAAAACGATTTGATCCTCTGCTGTTCTTCCCGGAACAGCAGAGGATCTTCTCTCGTCATTTTTTGCAGGAACAGCCCGTAAAACTTTCATATTTGTTTAAAAATACACTGGACGGCTGAACTGTGATTTGATAAGATAAAGCATAAAATTTCCTCCGGCACAGAGAATTTGAAAGGAGCCTATCCCATGCTGAACAATGAATACTGCAAGCGCGTCTATGAGCAGATCCTGGCCCGTGACCCGGATCAGAAGGAGTTTCATCAGGCGGTCTATGAAGTTCTGGAGGGTCTGGAGCCCATGGTGGAACGCCGCCCCGAGTTGGAGAAGAACGGCATTTTGGAACGGTTCGTGGAGCCGGAGCGTGTTGTCACCTTCCGGGTGCCCTGGACCGACGATGCCGGTCAGGTCCATGTGAACCGGGGTTACCGGGTACAGTTCAACTCCGCCATCGGCCCCTACAAGGGTGGCCTGCGGTTCCACCCCACGGTGAACCTGTCCATCCTGAAATTCTTAGGCTTTGAGCAGATCCTGAAGAACAGCCTCACCGGCCTGCCCATCGGCGGCGGCAAGGGCGGCAGCGACTTTGATCCCAAGGGCAAATCTGACGCCGAGGTCATGCGCTTCTGCCAGAGCTTTATGTCGGAGCTGTACCGCCACATCGGCCAGTTTACCGATGTGCCCGCCGGTGATATCGGCGTGGGTGCCCGGGAGATCGGCTATCTCTTCGGCCAGTACAAGCGGCTGAAAAACGCCAGCGAGGCCGCTGTGCTCACCGGCAAGGGCCTGACCTTCGGCGGTTCTCTCACCCGGACCGAGGCCACCGGCTACGGCCTGTGCTACCTCACCGCCGAAATGCTCAAGACCCTGAAAAATGACAGCTTTTCCGGCAAGACCGTGGTAATCTCCGGCAGCGGCAACGTGGCTATCTTCGCTTGTGAGAAGGCCACCGCCCTGGGCGCCAAGGTGGTGGCCATGAGCGATTCCAACGGCTATATCCACGATCCCGACGGCATCAAGCTGGATATCATCAAGGACATCAAGCTGGTGAAGCGGGGCCGCATCAAGGAATACGCCGCTCAGGTCCCCGGCAGCACCTATACCGAGGGCTTCCGCGGCATCTGGACCATCCCCTGCGACATCGCCTTGCCCTGCGCCACTCAGAATGAGATCACCGCCGCTGAGGCGGAGGAGATCGTCAAGGGCGGTGCCATAGCGGTGGCCGAGGGCGCCAATATGCCCTCTACTCCCGAGGCCATTGCCATCTTCCAGAAGGCCGGGCTGCTGTTCGCTCCGGCCAAGGCAGCCAATGCCGGCGGCGTGGCAGTCAGCGCGCTGGAGATGAGTCAGAACTCCATGCGCTACTCCTGGACCTTTGAGGAAGTGGACGCCAAGCTTCAGGGCATCATGGTGAACATCTTCCACAATATCAACAACGCCGCCAAGGAATACGGCATGGAAGGCAATCTGGTGGCCGGTGCCAACCTGGCGGGCTTCAAGAAGGTCTCCGAGGCCATGATCGCACAGGGCGTGGTGTGAGCCCACGTACCCCTTTAAAAATTTCATCGAAAAAGCCAACCGGGAGAGGACTGTTGTCCTCTCCCGGTTCAGCGTGTCGAAAAGGTCTTTTCGCCCCGCTGAGCAAGTTTTCAGAACTTTATAAAAGTTCTGAAAACTTAGAATTTTAATGACGCAGGACACCCCTCTTGGGTTTCCCGCGCACACCCTTCCTTACCGTCACGGAGAATTTACTACTTTATCGACAATCTCAACCGGGAGTGGCAGCGCCGCTCCCGGTTGGTTTACGATATTCAGTTTCGCCGTTCCCAGCGCCGCAGACGGTTCCCCCGCCAGGTGGAGGGCACGAACAGCAGCAGCATGGGGAAGATCTCCAACCGGCCCGCCAGCATATCAAAGCTCAGCAGCAGCTTGGCCCAAGGCGCAAAGGCGGAGAAGTTCCCCGTGGGGCCTACCATGCCTAAGCCGGGACCGATGTTGTTGATACAGGCGCTCAGCGCCGTGAAGGTGGACAGCAGGTCAAAGCCGTTCAGACTCAGCAGCAGCCAGGACACCGCGTACAGCAGCATATATACAGAGAAATAGGCCTGTACGCCCCGGACCTGCTTCTCCGGCATGGCCCGGCCCTCCATCCGCACGTTGACAACGGCGTTGGGGTGGATCATTTTCCGCATATCCATAAAGGCAGCCTTCACCAATGTCACCACACGGGTGACCTTCAGACCGCCGCCGGTGGACCCGGCGCAGCCGCCCACGAACATCAGCAGCACAAGCACCGTCTTGGCATAGCCAGGCCACTGGTCAAAATCCACCGTGGCATAGCCTGTGGTGGTGATGATGGAGGACACCTGGAAAAAGGCGTGGCGCAGAGAAGTCCCCACCGCGCCGTACAGATGGCGGATATTGGCCGCGATGGTAACGGTGGAAAAGGCCACGATGCCCAGATACGCCCACAGTTCCTCGGACTTTGCCACATCCCGGAAGCGGCGCATCAGCAGGAAGTAATACAGATTGAAGTTGATGCCGAAGGCCAGCATCCCGATACCGGTGACAATGTCGATATATGCGCTGTTGTAGGCTCCCACGCTGGCGTTCCGGCTGGAAAAGCCGCCGGTACCGGCAGCACCGAAGGCGTGGACGCTGGCATCGAAAAGGTCCATGCCGCCCAGAAGCAGCAGTCCGATCATCACCAGCGTCATGACAAAATACATACCATAGAGGATCTTGGCGGTATCGCTCATGCGGCTGACCAGCTTGCCCGCCGTAGGCCCCGGCATCTCTGCCCGGAGGATATGCATGGTGTGGCCGTCGCTCATAGGCAGGATCGCCATGACGAACACCAGCACGCCCATGCCGCCGACCCAATGGGTAAAGCTGCGCCACAACAGGCCGCCCCGGCTGAGGGGCTCCACCGCCGTCAGGATTGAGGCGCCTGTGGTGGTAAAGCCGGAGACCGTTTCAAAAAAAGCGTCTATATAGTTGGGAATGTCCCCGGAGAGCACAAAGGGCAATGCGCCAAAAGCGGACATCAGCAGCCACACCAGCGCCACGGCGGCAAAGCCGTCCTTGGCATAGAGTGCGGTGCGTTCCGGCTTCCACAGGCTCAGCCCCCAGCCGATGGCCGCCAAAACCAGCATGGTGGCCAGCCACGGCATCAGGGATTCCCCGTACAGCAGTGCCGTCAGCAGCGGCAGGGCCAGCAGTCCCGCCTCCACCATCAGGATCCGCCCCAGCAAAAAGCCGATCATTCGTGTGTTCATAGTCTACCCTCTTATCCCTGCCGCAGAATATCCCGCAGCTCCTGCAAGGCCGTGTCCTGGGTGACCACGATCACATCGTCCCCGGCCCGAATGGTATCGTTACCGCCGGGAATGACGATCTCGCCGTCCCGCCGGACGATGCCCGCGATCAGGACACCGCTCCGCAGCTTCAGCTCCCGCAGCGGCACGTTCACCAGATCGGGGTCCCGGTCCACATGGAATTCCAAGGCCTCCACCGCGCCATCCACCAATCGGTGGAGGGTCTTGATCTGAGAACCGGCGGCGCCCTCCATGGCCCGGACATACTGCACGATCAGCTCCGTGGTCACGTCCCGGGCAGAAACCACGCTGTCAATGATCCCTTCACTGCTGACCAGATCCATCAGGGACCGGCGGTTGATCTTCGCCACCACCTTGCACTGCTCCGTCTGCCGGGAGGCACACATGGCCATGAGAATATTGGCTTCGTCAAGCCCCGTCAGGGCTACAAAGGCGTCTGTATGGTCGATGCCCTCTTCCGCCAGCAGCTCGCTGTCGGTGCCGTCTCCCATAATGACCAGCGCCCGGGGCAGCTGCTCGCTCATCTGGGCACAGCGGGCCTCGTTCTGGTCGACAATCTTCACGCTCATGCCCATGTGCAGCAGCTCGTCCGCCAGATAGTAGCACATTTTACTGGCGCCCACGATCATTACCGTAGACGCCTTCTTTCTGAAAACGCCCAGATACTGGAAGAATGCGGACAGATGCTCCGGCGCAGCGGTGACATAAATCTTGTCTCCAGTCTTGAGCTCAAAATCACCGGAGGGAATGGTGGTCTGTCCCTTCCGGGACACGGCACAGATTAGAACTCTGGCCCGGGCGTTCCGGTAAATGTCCAGCAGCCGCACGCCGTCCAGGGCGGACCCCTCCGGCAGGCGGTATTCCACCAGCTCCAGCCGGCCCTTGGAGAAGGATTCCAGCTTCATGGCCGCCGGGAACCGCAGCACACGAGCGATCTCGTGGGCTGCTGCCTTTTCCGGATTGATGGACATGGTGAGGCCCAGCTCGCCCCGCATGAAGCGAAGCTGCGTCTCGTACTCCGGGTTGCGGATGCGGGCGATGGTGTGGGCCACGCCCAGCTTTTTCGCCACCAGGCAAGCCAGAATATTGATCTCGTCGCTGGAGGTGGTGGCGATCAGCAGATCCGCCTTGCCTACCTCCGCCTCCTTCTGGACCTCATAGCTGGCTCCGTTGCCGCAGACGCCCATAACGTCATAGACATTGATGATATTTTCTATGAGCTTGGGTTCCTGGTCGATGACCGTAACCCGGTGCTCCCGGATAAGCTGGGCGGTCAGGCTGGTGCCTACCTTACCCGCGCCCACAACAATGATCCGCATAGTGCTCCTTTCCGGCGCATTGCGCCGTCCCTATGGTTCTGTGTATGATCCTATCGCGGCAGCGCCGCCAAAACAAGCCATTTGAAAAAACCTTAACAGAAAAGTCCTGCCGGGATCCGGATATCCTGACGCGGTACCTTCTCCCACGCGAAGTCCGCCAGCAGCTCCGCCGCCGTTTTCGGCGCGGCAGAGGGATTGAACCTTGCTAAAAACGCCAACCGTCCCAAAATTTCCTCCGGGGGCAGCCTGTCCTGCAAGCTGTCCAGTCCCACGGCGCCGTCCCGCTTGGAAAGGCGGCGGCCCTCCGCCGTCAGCAGCAGAGGGAAATGGTAAAAAACCGGCGGCGTCAGGCCCAACAGATGATAGAGATACAGCTGGCGGGGGGTAGAGTCCAGCAGGTCAGCGCCCCGCACCACCTCCGTCACGCCCATGGCGGCATCATCCACCACCACAGCCAACTGGTAGGCGAACATCCCGTCGGACCGCCGCAGCAGAAAATCCCCGCAGTCTGCCGCCAGATTTTCCTCGTATCGGCCCATGTGGCCGTCTGTAAAGCCCCAACGCTCCTCCGGCGTTATCAGTCGGAGGGCCGGGGCGCGATTTCTGCTTTTTTCCGCGATCTCCGCCGCGGTGAGACGGCGGCAGGTCCCGGCATAGACCACCTGCCCGTCCTCCCGGTGAGGAGCGGAGGCAGCGTGAATCTCCGCCCGGGTACAGAAGCAGGGATAAACAAGGCCCTTTTCCCGCAGCGTTTCCAGTGCCGCTTGGTAGATCTCCGTCCGCTGGCTCTGGTAATAGGGGCCGGTGCCGTTGTCCCTTCCGGGGCCGATGTCCCAATCCAGCCCCAGCCATTGGAGATCCCGCTCCATCTGCTCGCTGTACCTCCGGGGACAGCGGGCGGTATCCAGATCCTCCACCCGAAGCAGGACCCGGCCGTCCTTTTGTCTGGCGGAGAGCCACACCAGCAGGGCGCACAGAAGATTTCCCAGATGCAGCCGCCCGCTGGGGGACGGCGCGAAACGCCCAACGGTCTCCATGGCCCCTCCTTTCGGGTAAACAATCCCAGTTTAAAATTATGGTGCCATTATACTCCATTCCTTCTGTCAAGGCAAGTATTCCCCGGAAACACCGACACAACTGCCGGTAAAAACGAAATTTCCAGTTGATAATTCAGAAAAAATATCGTATAATAGATTCCGCAATTCATCCTCCGCTTGCAGACGCGGAGCCGGTCTCGCGCAATGGAGCCCCGTGAACCATGTCAGGCGGGGAACCGAGCAGCATTAAGCGGGATGTTCCATGTGCCGCGAGGACGCCGGTTTCGTGTCTGCAAACGGAGGATGTTTTCATACGCTCAGGGCACCCTTTGGGGGCTGCCCGCGTGCCCTTCCTTCCCGCGGATTCGATTTTTCAGGAGGTGTGTTCCATGTATCAGGCGCTGTACCGCAAATGGCGGCCCAAGGTGTTTTCCGACGTCATCGGTCAGGAGCACATCACCGAAACCTTGAAAAAGCAGGTGGCAGAGGGCCGTACCTCCCATGCCTATCTGTTCACCGGCACAAGAGGTACCGGCAAGACCACCTGCGCCAAAATTCTGGCCAAGGCTGTCAACTGCGAGCACCCGGTAAACGGTGACCCCTGCTGTCAGTGCCCCAGCTGTCTGGGACTGGAAAGCGGCAGCTTTCTGGATGTTCTGGAGCTGGACGCCGCCTCCAACAACGGCGTGGACCAGGTCCGGGCCCTGCGGGACGAGGCCATCTACGCCCCGGCCAACGTAAAAAAGCGGGTCTACATCGTGGACGAGGTCCACATGCTGTCCACGGCGGCCTTCAACGCACTGCTGAAAATTTTAGAGGAGCCCCCCGCCCACCTCATGTTCATTCTGGCCACCACGGAGCTGCACAAGGTGCCCGCCACCATTCTCTCCCGGTGCCAGCGCTACTCTTTTAAACGCATTCTCCCCAAGGACATCGCCCAGCGGCTGTCCTATGTGGCCGGTCAGGAGCACATTGACCTGACGGCGGACGGTGCCGAGCTGCTGAGCCGTCTGGCAGACGGCGCTCTGCGGGACGGCCTGAGCCTTCTGGATCAGTGTGCCGCCGCAGGCGGCACAGTGGACAGCCGAGCGGTGCTGGAGGTGTTGGGTCTGGCAGGCAATCTGCAAACTGCCCAGCTTATGCGGCACATTCTGGACCGGAATGCCCAGGCAGCGCTGCTGCTGCTGAACGAGCTTTACGCTGGGGGCAAGGATGTAGGCGCTGTATTGGGTGAGCTTTCCACCCTGACCCGGGATCTGCTGCTGCGAAAAACCGCCCCGGAGGGCGGTGCAGCGCTGCTGTCCGGCGGATTTGACAGCGCTACGCTGGACCAACTGGGCAAGGATGTTCCCTCCAACCGTTTTCTCTATCTGGCCTCCACCTTGCAAAAGGCCGCGGCTGATCTTTATTACAGCGCCGACCGCCGCACCGATGCGGAGCTTTGTCTCCTGCGGCTGTGTGACGAAAGTCTCTGCGGCGATCTCACCGCCTTGGAAAACCGGATCACCCGGTTGGAGGACGCAGCGGCCCGCGGCGCTGCGATCTCCGCCGCCGTGAACCAAAGCGTCTCTGCCGCAAAGGCGATCGGGGCAGCACCGGTGTCTCAGGCCCCTGCAAAGCCCGCGTCCAAACCTGTGGAACCACCGCCTGCGGAGGCCCCGCCCCCTTGGGACGAGCCGCCGCTGCCGGAGGAGCCGTCCATGCGGGAGGAACCCGGTGAACGGGTCTTTGACATTCCCGAGGACGCCATTCCTGTCCGGCCCGCACGGTCCAATGCCGTCCCGGCCAAGCCGGCAGCCTCCATTCCTTCAGCGCCGAAGCCCCAGACGGCCATTCACAGCGCCGCGCCCGTCAGCGGTGACTGGTGGAAGGCTCTGTCCGAAAACTGCAAGGGCCAGATCCCTCCCATGTACCGGGCGTTTCTGGACCTGTGCGGCGGCGTGTTGGAGGGCGATCAGCTGACGGTGTTTGCACCCGATGAGATCACTTTGAACCGTTTGGACAATGACCGGGTACGGGGCGTTTTGTCCGCCGAGGCGGAAAAGGTCTCCGGCCAGCCGGTGCGGTTACTGCTCCGGGAGGGCGAGCCGCCAAAGCCGTCCCCGGAGGAAAATCTGAAGCAGCTGCTGCAATTCGGCAGTCAGTTTGACAATATTGAAATCAAATAAAAGGAGAAATTTACTATGGGTTACAGTGCACGCCGCGGCTTCACCAACGGCAAAATTTCCGGAGCCGCCCGTCAGGCGGAGCTTCAGCAGAAGATCGCCGCTATGCAGGAGAAAATGACTGAAGCACAGGACGCCGTTGAGGCGCAGGAGTTCACCGCCAGCGTAGGCGGCGGTGTTGTGGAGGCCAAGGTCAACGGCAAGAAGGAGGTCCTCTCCGTCACCATCAAGCCGGAGGCCGTGGACCCCGAGGATGTGGAGATGCTGCAGGATCTGGTGGTCTCCGCCGTCAATGAGGCGCTGCGTCAGGCCAATGACGCCATGGAGAATAGCATGAACGGCGTCACTGGCGGTCTGGACCTCAGCAGCTTCGGCCTGTAAGGGAGATCACAAAAGAGCGGAGCGAATGCTCCGCTCTTTTTGGAATACGCCCATTTAAAACCCCAAAAGGAGGACCCATGAAAAAACGAATCTTGGCAGTAGCCTTATGTCTGGCTCTTCTGTCCGGCTGCGGTGCCCGCCCTCCGCTGGATCTGCCGGATGCAGAGTCAGACCGTGCCGTGATCGCCTACGTTCCGCTGGATGACCGGCCTGACAACGTGGGCCGGGTGGAATATCTGGCGGAAAGTCTGGGGTATGTCCTGAATATGCCGGAGGAATGGATGTTCAAAACACTGCTGGATGGGCAGATGGAGGACTATTACGCCGAAAACGGTCTGGAAACACAATCCTGGACCGGGCAAAGCGGCTATCCCGGCCTCCTGTACGATTGGGTGCTGGAACAGGAGGCATCAGGCTGTGACCGCTACCTTCTTTCCGTGGACCAGCTGCTCTATGGTGGACTGGTGGCCTCCCGTCTGGCGGAAACCACCACAGAGCGTGACGGCGAGCCGTGGCCTCTGACAGATTTGCTGGAAAGCCTGCTGTCCGCTTTGGCGGAGGACCCCAACAACGAGGTCTGGCTGCTGGACAGCGTTATGCGGCTGGCCCCCACCGTGGGCTACGCCGGCGGCACGCTGGAATACTACAACGCCATGCGGACCATCGGCGCAGCACCCCGGAAAACCCTCACTGGGGACGAATTGACGCTGGAAAATATTCGCGCCACCTACGATACGGACGTTGACGGCCACGATCTGCTGTGCTTTGAGGACAACGTGATGCACGATGCCGCCCTCCGCTACACGGAGCACCGGATCAACAAGCTGACCCTCAGCGGAGAACTGTTGGAAACCGTCAGCCGGATCGGCGGCGACCGGTTCCATGTGCTCATTGGCATTGACGATTCCTCCTCCGAGGACTGCATCCAGAAAAACGAGATTGCCTATTTACAGGCCCGTTTGCGGGCAGGCGATGTCATCCTTTCCGGTGTAGATGATCTGGCCTTTAAGGCCGTGACCAAGCTGTATCTCAGCGAGATTGGCTGGAACGGCGCACAGGTCAATGTGCAATATTTCGGCGGCACGGAGGATCGGCCCGCCTGCGACTATGATTACAAGCCTCTAACAGAGATCGTGGCGGAGCATCTGGACTACTTCGGCCTGACAGTGGAGGACACCCCCGCCTTTGCGGACCTCTATGTGCTGGTGTTGACCCAGCCGGAGGACGCAGCCCAGAAGCAGCAGTACATCCAGGAGCTGACCGCTACACTGAATGAACGCCTGAAGGCCGATCTGCCGGTGATCCTCATCGATGCAAGCAACGGTCAGTACGGCACTGCCTTCCATGACGCCCTGACGAAAAAAGCGGAGCTGGGCAAGCTGTTGAGCTACGCCGGATTTTTGGATATGGCCATCGTCACCGGCACGGCCCTGAGTCACGGTGTAGCCCGCTACGCCCATCTTGTTCAGGGGCAGACCTCGCGATCGGAGGAAACTGCCTTCTGTAAGACCCTTGCCGACAGCATTTTGAAGGATTTCTGCTATAAAAACGTGGTACGGGAGGATATTTTGTCCTATGTGCGGAATGATCTTGGCGGTGACGCCAACAACTTCTGCCTGCCGGAGCTGGACCGTCCCGCCATTGTCGCCCGGCTGACAGCGGGGATGGATAAGGCCACCGCCCCGGTACTGAAAAATTTAGAGCGCAGCAGCTTGCTCATCGGCCTAAAGCCCCATGTGGATACCGTCACAGCCCATTGGGGAAAGGTCTGCCTCTCCAATTACCGCTTCCCGTGGAACCGGGCCTTTGAGATCGACATGGATATTTCCGTGGACCCGCTGACCCGGTAAGCCGCGCCACCAAACAAAGATAGAAGAAACCAGCCCGTCCGGAATATTCCGGACGGGCTGGTTGTATTCGATCGATCAATAAAATTCCTTCATGTAGGCCAGAACGTCCTCCCGGGTGCCCTTGAAGGGACCGGGGGTCTCCATTTTCAGGGAGACGAGAGCGGTGCAGAAGTTCAGCGCTTCCTCCACGCTGCCCCGCTGACGCTCGGCGATATATCCGGCGAAAGTGGTATCGCCCCGACCGGTACGGCCGGAGAGGTTCCGGGCCTTGATGGGGCAGGTGTAGACCTTGTTGCCGTCATAAGCCAACACCTCGGTGTTGTGGGTGATGACCACTTCCTTGGCGCCCCAGTCATGGAGCATTTTCGCAGCCTCTACGCGGTCCGTCAGGCCAGTGAGGACCTCCGCCTCGGCGGCGTCGGTCTTGAAGTAATCCATCAGGGGCAGCAGTTCCTTCTTCTCCGCCCAGTCATGGAAGGCCATGGACTTATCCGGCTCCACATGGCGCAGCATGCACTGCACGTCCAGACCCACCTTGCCATGCTTGGCGGCCTCCGCCAGCAGAGCGCCGTCAAAATCGCCGTAGACCAGACCGGCAAAGTGATAGACCTTGGTTTTCACCTGAGGCAGCTCCTCAAACCGGAAGGGGTCGCACACGCCCATAGAGGTGCAGGCCCGCTTTTCCTTGTCGGCGGTGAAGTACTGGTTGCGGATGGAGCAAGTGGCCTTGGACGCAGCCCAGTAGAGGTCCGCGTTGACTCCGGCGAAGCGCTCCTTCACATCGGCGTCCGCCGCATTGGACTTGCAGAAGATGGCGGTCTTTGCGCCACTGCCGGCGGCGGCAAAGCCGGAAGCCACAACAGCGCCGCCCACCTCTTTGCGCTCGTTGCCCAAATAATCGATGTTGTGGTCCAGAGAGACAGGACCCACTACCATGATATCGTATTCTTTCATATTCCGCTCCTCATCAGTTAAAGTAACAAAAACAGGCTATTCAGCGGCAAGCTCCGCCGCTGGATCAGTATAACACGGTTCCAAAGGGATCACAATTCCTGAACGGTGATAACGCCTTCGATCTGAGATACATGGGTCAGCAGCTCATCTACGGAAACGCCCTTGCTGAAACGCAGGGAGAAGATCGCGCAGGCGTTGTGGCTCTCGCTGTCGGAGTTGCGGGTGATCTCCATATCCTGAAGGGAGACCTTATTTTCCCGCAGGAAACGCAGGACTTCCTCCAAGCAAGGCTTTCCGGTGTACTCCATGTAGAGATTGATCTCCGGCACATGGTCCAGGATCCGGTATTCCAGTCGGGAGAGGAAGGATTCTGCCACTAACACAAGAACCGTTGTCAGCAGAGCGCCTTCATAGAAGCCGCCGCCCAGTGCCAGGCCGATAATGGCGGAGGCCCAGAGACCCGCCGCAGTGGTAAGGCCCTTGACCCGATGCTGCCGGGTGACAACGATGGTACCGGCGCCGATGAAGCCGATACCTGCCACCACCTGCGCGCCCAGACGGGCCATATCCGTGTAGTAATGCAGATTAAGATAGAGGAATTGGCTGGTAAGTGTAGTGATCGCCGCACCCAGGCAAATAAGAATGTGGGTGCGGAAGCCGGCAGGGCGGCGCTTGTAAGCCCGCTCGATGCCGATGAGACCGCCGCAGAGGACAGCCAGCAGCATTCGTGTGGTGACGGAGGCAAGCGTCACGTCACGCAGTCCATCAAAAATAGGCAGCATCAGATCTTCTCCCTCCTTTAAAATTCTTCCACGGTATAGACGCAATCCAGTTCAGATATGGAGACCAGCACGTCGGAATGGCTATGGCGTTTGGCCAGCCGCAGGGAAAAGACCGCGCTGGGATTGCTGGAGCCCGGGCCCCTGCCGTGGTCAACCTCCACATCCAGAACCTGTGCGTTCTGCTCTTTGATGCGGCCGATCACATCACCGATGTGATCCAGCGATTCAAACTCCACATAGATGTTCAAAAACGGGGCATGTTCCACCATCATGTTTTCCACGATGGGGAGATAGCGCATGGAAAGGAAGATCAGCACCGTTCCCAGGAAAACACATTCATAGAAACCGGCACCGATGGCCAGGCCCATACAGGCGGAGGCCCAGAGGCCCGCCGCGGTGGTAAGGCCCTTGACCTCCCGCCGGCCGGTGACAAGGATCGTACCGGCGCCCAGAAAGCCGACGCCGTTGATGACCTGCGCGCCAAAACGGGAGACATCCGTCCGGAGTCCGATTTCAGATGCAATAGACGTCCACTTGGTGGTGACCATGATGTATTCGTATTGACTGAGCAGCAGTGTCAGGGTCGCTCCCATACACACCAGCATATAGGTCCGGCACCCGGCAGGACGGCGCTTGCGTCCCCGCTCCAATCCCAGAGAGAAGCCGATGAGCGCAGAGAGCAGCAGCCGCAGAGCAACAGACACAAAATTCAGTTCACGAAAGTAATCCATCATAGTCTCATGAAACCAACAGGTCCGCTCGCCCCAGACAACACCTGGGGCGAGCGGATGCGCTGTATGATCCTTTCAAGTAATTCACAGCGTGTCGAAAAAGTTTTTTCGCCCCGCTGGGCAAGTTTTCAGAACTTTATAAAAGTTCTGAAAACTAAGGATTTTAAAGGCACAGGACACCCTTCTTGGGTTTCCCGCGCACACCCTTCCTTACCGTCGCGGAGAATTTACCACTTTATCGACAGTCTCAATTCTTTTTATACTTCCAGATTTTTCTGGGTATTCCGGTCGAAAAGATGGGCCATAACGCCGTTGAAGGTAAAGGCGATAGGGCTGCCGATGGTGAATGCAGAGGTGCTTTCCAGCTCCGTGGTGGGAACGATCATAATGGTGTCGCTGCCGCAGGCGCTGACGTGGAGATGGACTGCGCTGCCCATCATCTCGCTGACGTCCACGGTGCCGTGGATCATGGAGCCTTCGTCGCCGCTGAGGATCAGGTGCTCAGGCCGGACGCCCAATGTGATGGGGCCGGCTGCCGCGCCGTTGGCCTTCAGCTTGGCCTGCTTCTCCTCCGGCAGGGTCACCTTGGCGCCATCCAGCACCACGGCATACTGCCCGTCCTCCAGCACCAGCTCGGCGTCGTAGAAGTTCATCTGAGGCATGCCGATGAAGCCGGCCACAAACAGGTTGGCGGGGTGGTTAAAGACCTCCTGCGGCGTGCCGATCTGCTGGATGACGCCGTCCTTCATAATGACGATGCGGTCACCCAGAGTCATGGCCTCCGTCTGGTCGTGGGTCACGTAGATAAAGGTGGTGTTGATGCGCTGGCGCAGCTTGATCAGCTCTGCCCGCATCTGGTTGCGGAGCTTGGCGTCCAGATTGGACAAAGGCTCGTCCATCAGCAGGACCTTCGGCTCCCGGACGATAGCGCGGCCGATAGCCACGCGCTGACGCTGGCCGCCGGAGAGGGCCTTGGGCTTGCGGTCCAGATACTCCGTAATGTCCAGAATCTCCGCCGCCTGCTCCACCCGCTGATTGATCTCAGCCTTGTCCATTTTCCGCAGCTTCAGGGGGAAAGCGATGTTCTCCCGGACGGTCATGTGGGGGTACAGGGCGTAGTTCTGGAACACCATGGAGATGTCCCGGTCCTTGGGGGCCACATCGTTCATCAGCTGGCCGCCAATGTACAGCTCGCCGCCGGAGATCTCCTCCAGACCGGCCACCATCCGCAGGGTGGTGGACTTGCCGCAGCCGGAGGGGCCAACCAGCACGATGAATTCCTTGTCCTGAATGTGCAGGTTGAAGTTATCAACGGCCAGAACGCCCTCCTCCGTGATCTGGAGGTTGGTCTTTTTCTCCGGCTCGCCCTTCTTCTTTTTCTTAGGCTCCTGATGGGGATAGATCTTCTTGATATTCTTTAAAATGACTTCTGCCATGGTGTATTCCTCCTATTCGTTTTCGGATGCCGGAAGATACCGGACGTCCAAGGCGCCGTTGGGGCCGACGGTAAACCGCAGAGCCTCATGGGGCGGGATCTGCATACCGGGGACCGGGGGACAGTCGGAAAAATACAGGGCTGCCCCATGATCTGCCAGCAGCTTCATGGTATCCGGATGGGCGCTGTTGTAGCGGCGGTCGCTGGACGCGCAGCAGACCACTGCGGTGGGACGGATCAATTCGGCCAGCGCTTCGTCGACGCCGTCTTTTTGTCCGTGGTGTCCCACTTTGAACAGGTCCGCCCGCAGGTCCGCGGGATCAATGCCGTCATAGCCCGTCACATTGGTGTCACCCGGCAGCAAAATCCGGGTACCCCGGTAATTCAGCCGCAGAATGAGACTGTAGTTGTTCATGCGGGCATCCAGCGCGTCCAACCGTTGGAGGAACGTACTGCAAACGTTTGCACTATTATACAACGCATTTATTTCGTCCGCAAGGGCCAACTGTTTTTTTGTAGAGGGTGACAGGATCTGAACGGTCAAATCTGGCGCAATCACCAATTCCTGACCACTTTTCGGCGCAAGAATGGTTCCGCCGTGGTCCTCTACCAGAGCGCAAAGGGTGCCGTAGTCATTCAGGGCCTGCATGAATTTGCTTTCAGAGAGGTTTCTCGCCACGGAGCCGTCCAGAGGCCGGAGGGATCGGTAAAGATCCGGCGGCAGCGTTTGCCACAGCACTGCCGGGGGTGCGATCCGGGCTGCCCGCAGGAGACCGCAGAGATGATCCTCATGGATGTGGGTGCTGACGGCCAGATCCAGACGGCGGATCCCCCGTTTTTTCAGATATTCCTCAATGCGGACCCGACCGGAGGAGCGGTCCGCGAATTCGCTGTCCTCGGCGCTGCCGCCGTCGATCAGAGCGGTGAATACGCCGTCAGGCTTGGAGGGATCCGGGCTTTCCAGAAGAATGGCCTCGCCGTAGCCCACATTTACAAAAGTAACTGTTAACTTCTTCTCTTCCATAAGCACTTACGAAATCGCACGTTTGATGTACACACTGGAAAGCAGCAGGACCAGAACGGTCATCACGATGGCGCCCGCACTGCCGAAGCCGAAGTCCAGGGACTTGATACCGTAGTTGTAGAGGTACTGGGTGATGGTGGAGGTGCTGTTGGCGGGACCGCCGCCGGTCAGCAGGTTCACCTTGTCGAACAGCCGGAAGCTGTCGATGGTACGCAGCAGGGCGCACAAGGCCAGGCTGTTCTTGATGTTGGGAAGGGTCACATAAAAGAGGATCTTGAAGCGGTTCGCGCCGTCGATCCGTGCAGCCTCGTACTGGCTCTGCGGCACGGATTGCAGGGCAGCGTACAGCAGCAGAAAGACAAAGGGAGCACTTTGCCACACGTCGATGAGTACTAACATGCCAAAGGCGGTGTGGATATCGGAAAACCAGTTGTAGACCGGCAGGTGCAGAGCCTGCAGAACCTGGTTGACAATGCCGTAGTTAGGAGAGAGCATCATGCGCCAGCTCAGAGCCACAGTGACGGTAGGCAGCAGATACGGCAGGAGCAGCAGGGTGCGCATGGTTTTCTGGCCCCGTTTCAGACTGTTGACAAACAGCGCCATCACAAGACCGATGAACATCTCAAAGATCACAGCAAGAATAGTGAACTTGACGGTGTTGAGAATGGATTGCTGGAAATACGGGTCGCTCAGCAGCTTTGTATAGTTTTGAAGGGCGATAAAATGAGACCCGTTCTTCAGGCTGCGGAGAAGGTTGTAGTCGGTAAAGCTGTAAACCAGCGTAAAGAACAAAGGATACGCCGTCATGATCAGCAGGATCACAACGGTAGGGGACAGCATTCCCAAGCCAAACCGTTTGGTCTGGGCATCTGCGGAGCGGAGTTTGGTATTTACGTTTCTTTTCATGACAGCGGCCTCACATTTCAGAAGCGTTACGGATCGTAATCATTAAAAGGAATGGGGGAAACATTCTTTTTTGTTGTGCGGCCGGGCTTTTCGCCCGGCCGCACGTTTCATTACATGCTAAATGGGGATGTAAGCGGAATGCTTACTTCATCAGAGCTTCCAACTGAGTCTGGGCATCGGCCAGGCCCTGATCGACCGTCTTGACGCCGTTGACGATGTTGTCCATCTCAGCGCCCAGGATGGTGTAGAACTGAGTCCACTCAGCAATCACGGGACGATACATACCGCCTTCCAGAGCCTTGCAGACAACCTCATACTGAGGATAGGTCTTGAGGATCTCGGCATCCTGCAGGCTGGAGTAACGGCAGGGCACACCGCCGGAGGGAACGGTGGACTTCTGGACATCCTTGTCCATCAGGTAGCTCAGCAGCTCGGTGGCCAGTTCCTTGTTCTGGCTGTTGTTGGGGATACCGATGGTCCAAACGCCGTAGACGTTGGCGTTGTGGGTCTCGCCGCCCTTGGCGACAGCACCGGTGATGGCGCAGTAATCAGCAGCGGTATCAGCAGTGGGAGTGTACCAGCCGGGCCAGCCCACACCCATGGTGCCGGCGCCGGTATCGCAGGAAGCGATCAGGTCATCCTTAACCTGGGCGGAACCGGTAGCGATGAGCTTCAGATAGAAGTTCATAGCATCCTTGAACTCGGGAGTATTGACGGTGGGCTGATTGTTGCTGTCGATGACCCAGCCGCCGTAGGACAGCAGGATGGGCAGGAAGTCGACGACCAGGTTATTCTGGCTGTCGCCACGATAGATGAAGCCCAGCTTACCGTCGGCCTTGGCCTTTTCGCAGATCGCCAGCATATCCTCCAGAGACAGGATGGTGTCACCGGTGTAACCGGCGGCTTCCACGTTGGCCTTGTTGTACAGCAGGACGGTCACGTTGCCATAGTAGGGAGCCAGATACAGGTCATCGCCCACATAGCAGATGGCGGTGGTAGCGGGGATCACGTCCTCATCCAGAGAGTAGCCCAGCTCGGTGAGGTTGGCCAGAACGCCGTTCTCGGTGAACTCTGCCATCCAGGAACCGTCCACCATGCACAGGTCATAGGAGCCCTTGTCATTGATGGCGTCCAGAGCGATGCCGGAGTACAGGTCGCCCTCAGAGAGCTCCTGCACCTCGCAGACAACATTGTGCTCAGCCTCGAAAGCGGGCAGGCACTCCTTGATCACGTCGGCATAGGTGCCGCCGCGCAGGATCAGGGACAGCTTGGTGGGTTCTGCGGAGGTATTATCAGCGGGAGTATTGCTGTCAGAGGGAGTCTCGGTCTTACCGCCGCCGCAGGCGGCCAGAGACAGGGCCATAGCCAGCGCCAGGATCAGGGACAACGCTTTTTTCATCTTGTTTTCCTCCTAATCTGAAATTGTTGGATTTTATTTTGTTACTCTTTGACAGCACCGCTTGAAAGTCCGGAGATCAAGTAGTTCTGCGCAAAGATCACAAACAGGGTAATGGGAATGACGGAAACCACGCCGCCTGCGGCCACCAGGCCAAAGTTGGTGAGGTTATCCTCCGTGTTCAGCAGGGCCAGCGCCAGAGGAACGGTGTTGTTGACGGCGGTCCGGGTAAAAATGACGGTGTAGGTGTACTCGTTCCAGGCATACATGAAGGAGAGCATGGCCACTGCCGCGATGCCGGGGGCCACCAGCGGCAGCACGATCCGGCAGAACAGCTGCCACTCGGTCGCGCCGTCCACCTTGGCACTTTCCTCCACCTCTTCCGGCAGATCCTGGAAGAAGCTGATCAGGAACCAGATGATCAGCGGCACGTTGATCAGCACGCAGGCCAGCAGCACCGGCAGCTTGGTGTTCAGAATACCGAGCTTATTGAACATGATGTACAGCGGGATGGTGAAGGCCACCGGCGGCAGTACACGCACCAGCAGGACCCAGTATGTCATGGGCTTTTTCAGGCCAAACCGGAACCGGCGGCGGGCGATGATATAGGCCGCGCAGATACCGACAACCAGCGAGACAAACAGAGAACCGAACGTAGTCTGCAAGCTGTTGATGATGGCGGTGCCGAAATTCTTGGCCGAAAACAGCTCCGCGAAATGGATGCCTGTCAGACTTTGAGGAATCAAAGCGATATGTCCCCTCATTTCATCCGTAGGCCGGATCGCCATTGCCACCAGCCAGTAGATGGGAAACAGCGAGACCATCAGAAAAAACAGACAGCCTATGGCCTTTCCAACCGTTCCAATTCTCTTTTTCCGTTTCACAAGAACGCCTCCTTATTGAGTGAAAAACGTTTTCCACCGAAGAGTATACATTTTATATAGTGCTGAAACAATCAAACCCAGGTGAAGCCTGTGTAAAATTTCTGTCAGATCGCGGCGCGGGAGGATGCCCGGATCTTGAGATTCACCGGCACCACCGTCAGCCGGGGAACATCCTGCGCACCGTCCAGCAATGCAGCCATGTGCTCCATGCACAGCTCGCCCATCCGTCGGCAATCCACATGGATGGAGCTGAGCTCCGGCTCCATCATGGGGCAGACGGAGGAATCGTCGAAGCCCACCACCGCCAGATCCTCCGGCAGGCGGAGCCCCAGACGCCGGGCGGCTTTCATGACGCCAGCGGCCAGCACATCGTTAAAGGCGAATACGGCGGAGGGCCGATCCGGGCGGCTCAGCAGACGGAGGGCCGCCTCTGTGGCGCTTTGGATATCCCGGTCGCACATCAACGCGCCGGATTCATCCACCGAAAGGCCGTTTTCCCGCATAACGGAGAGAAACGCATTGTAGCGGGCACTGGTGACGTAAGGGGAGAAGCGGCCCATCAGCATGGCGATCCGCTGATGTCCGGCGGAGATCAGATGGCTGACTACCTGACGCACACCGCCGGCTTCATCCGCCACGATGCAGGGCAGATCGAAGCCCGCCGCCCGGTTGTTTACCAGGACCACGGGGATGTTCTGCCGCTGAAATTCAGAAATCAGGTCGGCCTGGGCATTGCCTGCCAGGATGACACCCTCGATCTGCTTGCTCTGGGCCGTGCGGGTCCATTCCTCCGCTGTGGAGATCAGAAGCTGGTAGTTGGTGCCGTTGGCGCGGCGCATGACGCCCTCGCAGATACTGGCGTAGAACTCATCCAGAATGGTAGCGCCCTCTTTACAGATCAGGAAGGCGATCTTGTCAGTCTGCTGCCGGGCCATGGCCCGGGCTATGGCGCTGGGTTGGTAATGCAGTGCCTCCGCCGCGGCGTAGACCCGGCGGCGGGTGGATTCTCGCACACGGTCCGGTGTAGTGAAGGTCCGGGAGACCGTAGCCGTGGAGACGCCGGACAGGCGGGATACATCATAAATCGTTGGGGTATCCATAAAACCGGTTCTCCTTTCCAGTGTAAGAAAGCGCTTACATTCATGCACAATAAAAATAAAGCGCCAAGTGCTGTGATTTGTGAATATGATATCATGGCAAAATTTGGATTGCAATAGAAAATCGCCATTTTCTACAGATATCAAAAACAACGTCTTTCTGTATTGTGCAACATTTACAAATCCAGATATTTTTCTTTGAATGCAGCGCTCCTTGCGTCACCGGTTCTATTCGATAATTCACAAAGCCGCCTATGTAAGCGATTGCATTTTGCAAAAATGCAATCGCTCCGCCCTGTAATCGCCCGCTTTTAAGAACCAATATAGCAGGCGGCCATGGATCACCCCATGGCCGCCTGCCGCTGTCGATCTCTTCAGTTTTCCATGTGCCGGCCCAAAAAGGCAGCGACGGTCTGGGCCAACTTGTACTCCGCGTCCCCGGCAGCAGCGGGGCTGTCGCTGATGAACAGCACCAGTCCCAGCAGATCTCCCTCCGAAAGGATCGGCGCGGCCACAATGGCCATCAGGCGGTCACTGCTGTCGGATACCGGGATCTGGGGCCCTTGACCGTCATATTGATAGATGCGGCGGTTCTCCATAACCTGCTCCAGTTGGGCGGTAATGCCCTTGCCCAGCAGCTCCCGCTTGGCGCCGCCGGCCACGGCAATGACGCTGTCCCGGTCTGTCACGGCACAGATGGCCCCGGTGGAACGGCTCATAGTCTCGCAAAGCTGGGCCGCAAAATCATCCAACCCGCCCATGAGGGAATACTTTTTGAAGATGACCTCGCCATCCCGGCTGGTATAGATCTCCAACGGATCACCGTCACTGATAACATTGGCACGAAAGACCTTGTCCGGACGCATTTTTGCGCTCTGGACGATGGTAATGGTTGAGATATCTCCCGTGCCGTCAGGAAAATTTACGGTGTCCCCCTGACGGGCCATGGCAGCAACGGAGCCCTCCTCACGGGGCAGCTCTCCGCAGCGGAGCAGGCAGTCAATGTCGGCTTTCAGCCGAATTTCCAGATGATCCTCATAGACCTTGATTTTCTTAATGATAAGCTGTAGATCCTTGCGGTCAAGATGTTCCTTGCTTAGCAGGTCATCAAAGACCTCCATGGCGGTTTTCGCCGCGCGGTTCACCTGAATAATGGTGTTGCGTTTGTCCGCCGTCATTTGCAGCTGATTCTGCAAGCCGTTGATGCGCTGGATCAGGTCATGCTCCAGCTCGTCGTAGGTCTCCTCCAAAATGGCCTCCTGCTCCGGGTGCCGCGCCATATCCCGAATACGCTGGCGCTTGGTGGCTTTCAGTTCCTCCTGTGCGTCCAGCAGCAGGGTTTCCAGATTCTCCGCAGTGCGTTCCGTTTCGCTTATGTCCTCCTGCTCGTGGGCAAGGTCGGCGTTGAGACGCTCCAGCATATTGGCGGAGTTGTCCTTTACCTTTTTGAGATACAGCTTCATCAACTCGTCCAGCCTGTCCACCCGGATGTGGTGACTGGTGCAGCCGGACAGTCCCCGGCGGTGATAGGTTCCACAGGTGTAGGCGGGGCGCAGATCCCGGCGGCTCATAGCAAACATGGGACTGCCGCAGTCGCCGCATTCCAGAAAACCTGAATACACATTGTCATTGATTTTCTTCCCGCGGTAGTGGTTGGTAGAGCGCTGTTCCCGCAGGGCGCGGACGGTGGCAAAGGTGCGGTAGTCGATGATGGCTTGATGGTGGTGTTCAATGACGATATGTTCCAACTCGTCCCGCTTGACATCCTTACCGTTGATTTTGGCACGGGTGTACTTGCCCTGCCGGAGCGTACCGATATAAAAATCATTGTCGAGAATGCCCTGCACCGTGACAATAGCCCAGTCCTTTTTCGCTGTGCGGCGGGATTCCTCTCCCTCCGCCTCTTTGCGAAGCTGCTCTGACATCCGAGGGGTGGGCACACCAGTATCTGTCAGGTGGTTGGCGATTTTCTTATATCCCCAGCCGTCCAGATAGAGCTGGAAGATTTCCCGCACGATCTCTGCCTCCGTAGGGACGATCTCAAACTGCTTTTGTTTATTGAGAATGTAGCCATAGGGCGCGGCGCACAGCCACGCGCCGTCTGCCTGACGGCGGCGGATGACGGACTTTACCTTCTTGCTGGTGTCCGTCACTGGCATTTCGTTGATGAGAAACTGGAACTGGATTTTCAGCCAGTCATCGTCGTTTGGGAAGTCAATGTTGTCTCCGATGGAGATGATACGCACACCGGCGTCCCGCAGGTCTTCCAACTCCACCAAACCGCGGGAATTGCGGCGGGAGAAACGGGAGAAGTCTTTGACAATAAGAATGTCGTACTTGTGGCTCATCAGCCCGCGCCGCATTTCCTGATAACCCTCACGCTGCTCGAAGGTGTAGCCGGAGCGGTCACGATCCTCGTAAAAGGTCAGCGTACTGTCGGGGAAGCGGTGCTTCACAAAATCTTCGATGATAGCCTTTTGGTTCTCAATGGATACATTGTCGCGGTCCAGTTCCTCGTCCACCGAAATGCGCGCGTAGCCCGCGATGGCAAAGCGTTCGATCATAGCTTGTCACCTTTCAGATATACAGCGATCTGCCGGTCAAATTCAGAGATGTAGTCGGCATCCTGCTTTTGGCGGAATTCCTCATAAATAGTACCTACTTTTTTTACCGCCGCCTCGTGGGAGATGTGGCCCTTGCCCTCCAGCACCTTGCGGCGGTTGTTGGTGAGGAAGCGGTCGGTCTCACTGAGCCAATCCTGCATGCTCATGAGCTGCTCGTCCTCCGCCATCAGTTCGGCATAGTCGATGAACATGGTCACAAGACGATTCAAGCGGCTCAATTCTTTTTCGTTCAGGTAGTTTTTGGCCACCAGCGTGTCGCTTTTCAGAATTTTTCCGTCCGGCGCGCCCTTCCATGTGGTAAGCCCCATCGTGGGACTGTCCAGCGTCGCCCGCTCGGAAATCAGCTCCGCGGCTGTCTTGCCGGTGACGGCGTAATGCAGCTTGTTCTGCACGAAGGCGTAGAATGCTTTCGTGGTCTCGCTGTTTTTGTCATAGTCGTAGCTGCACTGCTCAAACACATCGGCAATTTTCTGGTAAGCCCGGCGCTCGCTGGCCCGGATCTCCCGGATGCGCTCCAGCAGTTCATCAAAGTAATCTTTGCCAAATGGCCGACCATTCTTCATCAGTTCATCGTTGAGGACAAAGCCCTTCTGGATGTACTCTTTCAGGGTCTTGGTGGCCCATTGGCGGAAGTGGGTTGCCTTTTTGGAGTTGACCCGGTAGCCTACGGCGATGATGGCGTCGAGATCGTAATGGTCAATGCTGCGCCGCACTTCGCGGCTGCCCTCCTTGCGAACTACCGAGAATTTCTCGGTAGTTGCCGCCTGCTCCAATTCACCGTCCGCATAGATGTTTTTCAAGTGCAGAGAGATGTTGTCAGCGGAGCAGTCGAATAATTCTGCCATGCCGCTCTGTGTCAGCCAAAAGGTTTCGTCCTTGAACACCACGCTGACGAACTGCTTGTCAGTACCGTTGTCGTACAGTAGAATTTCGCCGTGTTGTGGAAAGAGTCCACTCATAGGCACACCGCCTTTCTATCAAGATTGTTCTGTCTGTTGATTTCACTTTGCAGATAATATTGTATCACGGTTTTTTTATAAAAGCAACCGCAAATCGCATTTCGTATCATCGGTTTGACTAAGCGGCATCGGTCAGTACCGATACCGCTTGCGCTTTTTATTCCATCACCGGTGCCTGCTGTTTCGCTTTCAGCTCTGCCGCACGGTTTCGATTGTAGAGCAGGAGCTGATGGGTCTGCTCATACAGATCTTCCGTGCCGGACTGAAAGACTACTACGGTGTATTTTTTGCCGTTGTATTCCTGATAGATTGGACGGATCTGTTCACGCAAAGCGGCATCTGCCTGTTCCGAATGGCTGAGCCATATCTCTACGATCTTACGATCATCATGGACATTGATTTCCAAACGCATCACGCTCCTTTTCCAATAGTTTCCTCTGCTTTCAAGACTTTATACCCGATGTCTGCCGTCATAGTCCTCCCATCGTTTGCTCATGCTGTTGCTTTTTCTGTTCTTCCCGCGCGGCGTGTTCATCCAATTTTTCTTTCACAGCCATAGCCGCGCCCGCGGCGAAGCCGATCGCCGCACCGAAGTTTTCGGCGGCGATTTTCGCCTCTATGCGCCGCCGCTTTTCCTCGGCATCCTCATCCAATAGCGATCCCGCGGCAGCCAGCCCGGCCACGGCGGGGATCAGAGAAACAGGCCGCGGATCGCCGCCGCGCCATACCAACCCGCCAGTGCCGCCGTGCCAAGGATCAGCACCAGCATGATCCACTTGAGGGCCACCAGCAGGCTGAAATCCGGGAGCCAGTCGATCCACTTGGAGGAATATTTCTCGCTCAGGTTCCCAACCCGTTCCAGCAGTTTGTTCATCTCTGTCAGCAATCTCTGCATCTCCGTCAGAGACTGCTGCACCGGCGTCAGGTCGATGTGTGGTTTCAGCTCCGGCAGGGTCTTCCGAATTTCCTCCAGCTCCCAGTTTATTCCGTCTGCCTGCTCCGTCAGCTTGTTCATCGCCTGCGGCAGATCGCACTGGATCACAATGGGCTGGATCGGCTGCGGCAGCGGCGCAGCCGGCGGTGCGCTGCTCGGCTGATTCATCCGCTTCAATTCCTCCATCGGTTTCCTCTGCTCGATGGAATTTTCTCTTGACGAGCTCTGCGCGTATTCTGAATTCATGTTCCATGGCCTCCTTGCAATACTTTTCTTCGTGTAATTTGTTGTCGCGGCACCTCATGCCGTCTGGCGTGGTGTAGGTGATGTACTTGCGGGTACCCTCCCAGCGGACGGCGTAGCCCTCGGATTCCATCAGGGAAACGAAGGCGTCCCTATCGGCGGCGTATTTCATGCACTCGTCGATGGTATTCATGAGCCGCAGCTTCCAGCTTTGGCCTTTCAGCGCCGTGTGGTATTCCGCACCGCCCATGCCGCGGGCCTGCTGCGCGGTCACTTCAAAGACAGGAAGACCCATTTCCTGACAGATCGCGTCGTTGCGCCGCATCAACTCTTGCAGTTGTTCCTTCGCCATGTGCAGCTTCTTGCCAGTCTCGAAGTTGACGGAGTTGATGACGCAGTGGGAGTGGATGTGCTCGCGGTCTACATGGGTGCAGACCAGTACCTCGCAGCCGTCGAAGTATTCCGCCAGCCGCCGTGCGGCTTCGTGAGCCTGCCGGGGATCGACAGCCGCGCCTTTTGGAAAGCTCTGTACCATGTGGTAGAACATCACGCCGCTGTCCTTGTGGTAAAGCAGTTTCGTGTTCAGGAAATCGTCATAGACGCTCTGCGGCTGGCAGTTGATGCCGCTGACGAGCGGCACGCCATCCCATGCGGTTTTCTTCTCCTGCATGACGTAGAGCATCACGCCGCGCATGGCGGCGCGGGATTGCGTGCCCCGCTTGTAGTTCACGAAATGTACGATGGCCATACGGCTCACCGACCTTCCTTGACTGACCGCAGCGCGGCGCTGACCTCGGACAGCTCACCGGCAGCTTTTTCCAGACCGATGACCTGCACCGTGCCCATGTTGGCAAGAACGGTGAGGCGGTTTATGTTGCTGCCGATGCCCTTGAGCTGGCGGAGCAGTTCCTTTTGCTCGTCGATGACCACGATCCGCTTGCCGAGACAGCAGGCGGTGACGTAGTCGCTCATGGACATGTGGGCCTTCGCCGCCAGCGCCCTGATCTTCTCGCGGTCAGCGGACGCCATGCGCGTGCTGAATTTGATATCTTTTTTCATAATCAATGACCTTTCTAAAATGATTTCTCTCGTCCCCTCGGAGAGCTGGGGGTTCCTCAAAGGGGGACTGGTCCCCCTTTGAAGCTGCGCCGCC
>ENA-UEQN01000088-UEQN01000088.1-human-gut-metagenome-genome-assembly--contig:-NODE-88-length-85597-cov-24.616335_pt1 | contig 85597 bp, 96 predicted proteins | sample MGYA00242940_ERZ507944 | MGnify/ENA primary metagenome ERZ507944 (study PRJEB26167, sample SAMN06115449) | human gut metagenome | host: Homo sapiens | place: China:Fujian | collected 2015-08-20... | reverse complement strand
GGCTCGTGTCAGCCGGTATGTTCGCTACAACACCCATTTCCTCGGTGTGCATGATCTTGTCCCGGAGGGTTATGACGCCGATCCCTACGAGCGGCTGATGCCGGGGATGCTCTCCGTTTCGGCGGAGCGAGCCGTGTACCGCAAGGTCTGCATCGAGCTTCTCCGGGAGCTGTTCGACGCCCTGCCGAAGAAGGACAGGGACATTCTCGGCAAAGCCTGCGGCGTGTTCGGATACCCGGAGGCGACCTTGAAAGAGATCGGGATGTATCACATGATGAAGGAGTCCGCCGTGGAGAAGGCGAAGAGCCGCGTGGTCGAGAAACTGAGAGAAGCCTATCCCGGCAGCAGGCTTCAGGTATGGAGGGCTGTTTATCGTATGATGCGGAGGCCGGTCCTGCCGTCGGAGGAGGACAGTGAGCTGCGGCGCAATTTTCTGCAGTATGTCCGTGCTTTGGCAGAGGTCTATGGCGTGCTGAGCGAAGCCGCCTCAGGTATAAATAACATCTCTGTATAGTCAGAACAGCAATACAGACTTTTGTACACCCTCTTATGGTAGCATCTATGCAAGCATCGAAACCGATGCTATACTATGAGAGGAGATGTCTTTATGCATTATTCCAAAACAAACAAGGTCTGCGCCACTTGCGCCTATTGGACCGGAAGCCGCAATCTGGTGAATTCCGGAAATTCTTCGGAGCCGACCAGCAATAGCGCCAAGTGCCAAATTCCAAACGGTTCCAATCGGGGCAGTACGAAATTTTGCAGTTCTTCCTGCTCTAATTGGGCTAAGTGGCCGGTACTGAAGTAAAACAACACGGAGGGACTGCATTATGCTGACGGAAAAAGCCAATGCCATCTGCCTTTTGGAGGTTCTAAAGGAGTATTCCGATGCGGAACACATTTTGCCCATGCGGGAGATCATTGCAAAGATGCAGTCCCTCTACGGTATCAAAATCGACCGCCGCACCGTATACGGGGCTGTTGCGCTTTTGATCGAGCTCGGTTACGACATCTCCCTTTACGAGGATAACGGCGTGGGCTATTACCTCCGTAGTCGAGAGCTGGAGCAGTCGGAAGTTCTTCTGCTGACGGACGCGGTGTACGCCTTTCCCTTTATTCCCCCTCGGCAGACCGAGCAGCTTGTCCAAAAACTGCAAAAGCAGCTCAGTGTCCACCAGCGGAAAAAGTATCGCCATCTGACCGTCGCCCGGCAGGGACATAAGACCGGTAACCGGCAGGTTTTTTGGAATATTGAGCAGTTGGATGAGGCCATTACACGCAAGAAGAAAGTGACCTTGGATTACTTGCACTACGGATATGACAAACGGCAGCATCCTACGGCGACCTACACTCTCAGCCCCTATGAGATGGTGTACACCAACGAACACTATTACCTTATCTGCGTCCCCGACCACGATCCGCACACGCGGTTGTACCGCATTGACCGCATGGCGGATATTCGGATACTGGACGAGCCCCGCAGCGAAAAGTCGGCGCAGAAGCAAGAGGCACAAGATGCCGTTTACGCCTTTGTGGGTGCGCCGGAGCGGGTGGTGCTGCACTGCGACCGCGCCGTGCTGGACGATGTGCTGGACCGCTTTGGTACGGACATACAGATTTTTGAGCGGGACGAGCAGACCTTTACCGCCGTATTGACTACCCCGCCGCGCGGTGTGCGCTTTTGGGCACTGCAATACCTCTCCTTTGTGGAAGTGGCAGAGCCCGCTTGGCTACGGCAGGAGATCATTGAGAGCATTGGGCAAAACTGGTATAGCACGGGAGAACGCTAATATGGGAAATCTCATTTCCGAAGAAACCCTTCATAAATTGGAAGCTGATACATCGTTCCAACAGCTGTCTCAGAAGATGCAAACGCCGAACATTTTTGAGGTCTTGGGTATTACAAATGCCGAGATCCGCCACAGTAATTTCTTGGCATGGCTTCTTGATCCCAACGGCAATCACGGAATGGGAGATAAGTTTTTGCGGGAGTTTGTCTCAAAGTTAGGGCAAAGAGAAGTGGTCCCCGAAAATGTGACAGTCTGTATTGTGAGGCGTGAGTGGCAGCACATTGACTTGTTGGTTTTATGCCAGAAAGAAAAATACTTGCTGTGTGTCGAAAATAAAGTGTTCTCTGAAGAACACGATAATCAGCTTCGCCGTTATCGGGACATGCTATTAGAAGAATACCCCGGTTACACCATGTCGTTTGCATTTCTATCTCCGGATGGAATTGCTCCGTTATCGGCAGATGACCAGCAATACTGGCAGCCAGTCAGCTATGCAGATATTTTAGACGCAATCGAAAGTGCGAAAGGCGGTAGTGCTCTTTTGCCGGAAGTAAATATGCTGTTGGATCATTATACAGCAGCTGTCAGGAGGCACATCGTGGGGGACGATAACATTAAAAAGCTGTGTCAGGACTTTTATGACAGACACAAAGAAGTGCTCGATACCATTTATGAAAACTGTAAAACCTCGCTCAACCCAATCTGTGAAGTAGTGGAAGATTGGTGTAGAGAAAAAAGCGAACAAGGCGAGTTGATTTTCAGTCCTCAGTGGTCCAATAATACATATACCCGATTTACAACCGAGGCCATCCGAAAGTTGTTTCCCCAGCACACTAAACCCATCAGTGGCTGGAAAACAACAGATATGGCATTTTATGAAATCATCAAACGCGAAAACTATTTCAAAATCACGCTCTCATTGTGCAGCGACAATCTAACAGATGAGCAACGTGCGGCTTGTGACCGCGTCAGTCAGGCACTGAATCGTCCCGACAGAAAGGAAGATTGGCGATGGAAACGCATCCGGAATTGGCCGCGTCATACAATCGAGTCCGAGCCAAACAGCGAAAACTATAAAGAAGAAATCTATAGATACTTGAATACAAATTGGCGAGAAATACAAAAATTCGAAAATGATTTGCTCAATAAAACAGAGTAATCGCGCGGCACCCTGTACGGACATTTGTACAGGGTGCTGTGCTATTCTATCAGCAGAACAGAAATTGTACGAATGGTGCCGGGACGCGGCGCAAAGAAAGGATGAGCAACTATGAAATACACTTCTGCACAGGCAAATAAGCTGCTGAAAAAGCTGAATGGGCCACCAACATTGATCTGGCACGGTTCTCGACGCGAAAAAACTTTTCTGGAAACTGAAGTACGGTTATAGGTTCCCACACAGAATATGTTCTGCACAAAGTTACGAGGTATTTTCTAAAATCGCAGAGCACCTTGACAGTTTCTACTTTATGGACTTATCATATTAATAAAATCAGCCCTTTGCAGTAGCGTACAGCCTAAAGCCAATTTCTTTAGGAGGGACAGCGAGTCGCTGTTCTGGATTTCAAGGTTATCCGCATCGCATAGCGATGTCCAAATCTGATACGCTCCGGCGAATAGCCAATCACTTCATGATTCTCGATTCGCCTCCGCTTAATCAGACCATTTTGTACTGCAAAGGGCTGATTTTTGGGAGGACGCTACATATGAAAATAGAAGGAAGCTGTGTGACCTTTGAGCCGTGCGATGCGGCTTTTGTGAAGAAGTTCGGGCCGTTAGAAGCAGCAAATATGGTTTTGGATTACCATTCTGTCCACCCCAATATGCCATTTCTTTATGATGCCGAGCAACTGGCCGGTTTCTTTGGCATAAGCTGTGGTGAATTAAACCATATTGTCAATCACATTCAAAAAGAGTATAAAAAGGCATTTCTCCCCAAAAAAGATGGTACTTATCGCAGCCTATACATACCAAGTATCAGACTTCAATTTTGTTTGGGCCCAATCAAGGATAGAATTCTTTCACAGCTCCCTGTTTCAAAATTTGTAACTGCTTATCAAAAAGGAAGCTCTACTCGCAAAAATGCAGAGCCACACATTGGAAAAAAGAACCTTCTAAAACTGGATATTACCGATTTTTTCGGAAGCATCTCTTTTGAGCAAGTCCTCTGCGCAGCTTTCAACACCCGCTATGTATCGAAGCAGGTCGGCTTTCTGCTGACTTCCCTGTGTTGCAAAAATGATGCTCTTCCACAAGGATCTCCAACATCTCCTGCGCTCTCCAATATCGTCATGCGTCGTTTTGATGACCAGATCGGTCGCTGGTGTAACCAACGCCAAATCACCTATACTCGCTATTGCGATGATATGACCTTTTCCTCCGACCGTCCGCTTTACGGAGTCTATCAAAAAGTCAAAAAAATGTTGTTTGAGATGGGCTTTGAATTGAATGAAGCGAAAACACATTTCATCAGCAATGCTGACCGGCAGACAGTAACAGGCTTGGTTGTCAATGAAAAGCTCTCCATCCCCGGCAGCTATAAACGAAACCTGCGGCAGGAAATTTACTATACTTTGAAGTTTGGCATAGAGGACAGCATCGTACACGGTAATCGGTTGAATTTTCTCGAAGACGGTCAACCAATTCGCTGCCCTACATATATGACACACCTAATAGGAAGTGTGCAGTATGTCTTGCAAATCGAACCGGAAAATCGTTGGTTTCTAAATGCCAAGCAAAAGCTGCTGGACTATGCTCGTGCATATTTTAGAGACGAAGGATTAGGGGAGGAATACTATTTGCATTGCAGTCGGTTACGCGAAAAAGATGAATAAACTGCAGGGCGGTGACCTCGGACTTCAGAATCGCATTCAGATTTACAATGCATCATACTCACATTACAAACCGCGTCATGTAGAAGCAGAAATTTCCTCCAGTAAAGCTATAATCATGCTATACTTTTCCGGCAGAGTGTGCTATGATTTAGCAGGTGTTCGGCCGGTCACGGCTGAAATATCTTTTGAATCACTGGAAAAGATGTCCTCCCCTTATGATATGGAGGGCTCTGAAAATCTTTCACTAAGGTGACATCACCTTTAGGTTCCCGTGCTTTCAGCGTGTGGGTTCGAGTCCCTTCAGGCGCACCAAAGCGGACCACCATGACGAAAAGTCATGGTGGTCCGTTTTATATGAGCTTCATACAAATGGAAAAACGAACAAAAAGGGGGATGGCAAGCGGCCATCCCCCTTTGCTGCACGATTCAGAAAAATTTAAATGCGCTTCCAGCTGGCGCCGTCCTTGGTATCCACGATCTCGATGCCCTGAGCCTTCAGCTCATCGCGGATGCGGTCGGCCTCCGCGAAGTTCTTGGACTTCTTGGCCTCGTAGCGCTGCATGACCAGCGCGTCAATGGCGGGATCGCCCTCGCCGGTGACGGTGTAGCCGCCTTCGGCCTTGGCGGTCTGGGCCTTGGCATTGGCTTCCCGCACTGCTGCGGCTTTTTCCAGCAGGGACAGGCTCAGTACCTGATCGTAGCTGTTCAGAATGGCCAGCTTGGTGGCGTCATTGGTTTTAGCCTTCAGGGCATCATACAGAGCGGTGACGCCCATGGAGGTGTTCAGATCGTTGCCCATCTGCTGGAGGAATTTCTCCTTGTACTCCTTGAGAGCAGCTTCATCCACGGTGCCATCCTCTGGATTCAGGGCGGCGATCTTGGCAATCAGCTTGCCGTAGGCGGCTGCGGCGTTGTCCAGATTCTCCCAGGAGAATACCAAAGCCTTGCGGTAGTGGCTCTGGAGGCAGAAGAAGCGGTAGGACAGAGGATCATAACCCTTTTCCTCCAGCAGGGACACGGTGAGGAACTCACCCTTGGACTTGCTCATCTTGCCGTGGTTGGTGTTCAGGTGGGCCACATGGAACCACTGGGGGCACCAGGGATGACCCAGATAGCTCTCAGACTGGGCGATCTCGTTGGTGTGGTGGGGGAAAGCGTTGTCGATGCCGCCGCAGTGGAGGTCCAGATATTCGCCGTTATACTTCATGGAGATGCCGGAGCACTCGATATGCCAGCCGGGATAGCCAACGCCCCAGGGGGAGTCCCACTTCAGGGCCTGATCCTCAAACTTGGACTTGGTGAACCAGAGGACGAAGTCGTTCTTGTTCCGCTTGTTGGTGTCCTCTTCTACGCCCTCACGGACGCCGACAGCCAGATCCTCCTCGTTGTGATCGTTGAAGATATAATAACGCTGGAGCTTGCTGGTGTCGAAATACACGTTGCCGCCGGCAAGATAGGCGTAGCCGGTGTCCAGCAGCTTGGTGATGATCTTGATATAGTCATCAATGAGGCCGGTGGCGGGCTGCACCACGTCCGGGCGTTTGATGTTCAGCTTGCGGCAGTCATCAAAGAAGGCATCGGTATAGTACTTGGCCACCTCCATGACGGTCTTGTGCTCCCGGTGAGCGCCCTTGAGCATCTTATCCTCGCCTTCGTCAGCGTCAGAGGTCAGATGGCCCACGTCCGTGATGTTCATGACACGGTTGACGCTGTAGCCGGAATAGCGCAGGAACTTTTCCAGCACGTCCTCCATGATATAGCTGCGGAGGTTGCCGATGTGGGCGAAGTGATACACCGTGGGGCCGCAGGTATACATTTCCACATGGCCGGGGGTGTGGGTGGTGAATTCAGCTTTCTTATGGGTAGCGGAGTTGTAAAGATACATAACATTCATCCTTTCCGGGCAATTGAATTGGTGCGGACACGGGACGAAAAAACGCCTCCCGTGCCGGTTTGGCACGAGAGGCGATCGAAAAACCGCGGTTCCACTCTCATTTTTCACTCAAGGCCCGTAACGTGGGCAAACCGGAGGGCGTCTGCATCCCCCGCGCTCCCGGACGCACTTCCCATGCTCCGCCGCAGGCACGCTTTCAGCCGGTGACGCGCCCTCTCTGCCCATTGGATACACGGTACTCTTTCCGTTCAACACGCTATTTTGACTTCTATCAATATAGCAGGCATCTTCGCCGGTGTCAAGTCCCGGCGGGCGGTTGGCGAGATCAGATCTTTACCAGCTCGTATTCCCGGCTGCCCAGACCGATCTTCTCGCTGTGGATCAGGGCGGCTTCCCAGTCGGTATCCGGGTGGGTGGCCTTGAAGTGATCCTCGCACTGGCAGGCCTCGCCGCTGCCGATGGCGGAGTTGGGCATCTTGGGCTGGGCCAGCACCGCGTCGATACAGGCCTGATCCAGAGCCACAGGGTCGAAGGAGGCGAACATACCCACATTGGGCACGATGGGCACATCATTTTCGCCGTGGCAGTCACAGTTGGGGGATACGTCCATCACCAGAGACACATGGAAGCAGGGACGGCCGTCCACCACCGCCTTGGTGTACTCGGCGATCTTGTAATTCAGGATGGAGGGGGCCTCGTCATACATGCACTGGATGGCGTCCTTGGGGCAGACCGCCAGACACCGGGCGCAGCCCACGCATTTGTCAGTGTCGATGGTGGCCTTGTTGTCAGGACCGAAGGTAGGCGCGCCGTGGGCGCAGATCTTGGCGCAGGCGTGGCAGCCTACGCACAGCTTCTGCTTGACGAAGGGTTTGCCGGAGTTGTGCTGCTCCATCTTGCCCGCACGGGAGCCGCAACCCATGCCGATGTTTTTCAGGCAGCCGCCGAAGCCCGCCTGCTCGTGGCCCTTGAAATGGGTCAGGGAGATGAACACATCGGCGTCCATCACCGCCCGGCCGATCTTGGCCTCCCTTACATACTCACCGCCCTCCACGGGGACAGCCACCTCGTCATTGCCCTTCAAACCATCGGCAATAATGATATGGCAGCCGGTGGAATAGGGGGTAAAACCGTTGACGTAGGCAGATTCCATGTGATCCAGCGCGTTTTTGCGGCCGCCGATATACAGGGTGTTGCAGTCCGTCAGGAAGGGCTTGCCGCCCTGACTTTTTACCAGATCCGCCACGGTTTTGGCCCAGTTGGGGCGGAGATAGGCCATGTTGCCCGGCTCGCCGAAATGCATTTTGATGGCCACATATTTGCCGTCCATGTCGATGTCGCCGAAACCGGCAGTCATCATCAGCCGGGCCAACTTCTGGGGCAGGTTTTCCCGCCAGCTGGGGCAGCGGAAATCTGCGAAATAAACTTTAGATGCCATAGTGCATTCTCCTTATCAGAGCTTTTGAGAACTTTCCTGAGATGATTATAAAACCTGAAGTTAACTTTATGTCAAGGACAAAAAAGGAATTCGATCTCTTTTTACTATCCTTCGTCCAGATCCACAGTCACCCGGTCAGTGCCGTGCTCATCGAATTCAGAGAGATAGGCGTCGATCCGCGCCATGAGCGCCTCGTAATTTTCCCGGGTCAGGGGCTGACCGTCCAGATCCCGCAGGGCCAGCTCCTCCGCCAGCAGCTCGTAGAAGATGGTGTCCTCATACTGCTCGATGGCCTCGTGGATGCCACCGTCGGCAAAGGCGCGGGAGGGGATAAGACTGCCCCGGTACCGCTCCACCAGCTTGGGCATCCCCTGGGGGACGCAGTGGGAGAAGACCTTGCCCTCCACCTGATCGTATTCCTCGATGCGGTCATCACCTCGGGTGGAATTCAGCACCCAGTTTCCTATGTATACCAGATCCAACAGATACCGGAATTCCTGGTCTGTCAATTCGAGCTTCATAAGGAGCCACCTCCCATATCCCTTTGATGGAGGGTATTATAGCAGAACCCATCTGAAAATGCTACCTGAAAAAGCGGGCAAAAAGCCAAAAATCTGTCTCCAGAACCGAAAAAACCGCCGTCCGGCAAATTTCAACTGCGAAAAACGGCGCTTTTGCCCTTGCACAGCGGAAGAGGCTATTGTATAATATACTTTCTGAACGAACACCCTGGAAAAAAGGAGGCGAGCGGTATGGATAACCGTCCTATCGGGGTATTTGATTCCGGGTTGGGCGGACTGACAGCGGTGAAGGCCCTGCGGCGTCTGCTGCCGGGAGAGGATCTCATCTATTTTGGAGATACTGCCCGGGTGCCCTATGGCGGACGTTCCCGGGAGACCCTTTTGAAATATGCCCGTCAGGACATCGCCTTTCTCCGGTCCTTTGACCTGAAGGCGGTTCTGATCGCCTGCGGCACAGTGACCTCCACCTCTCTGGATACTTTGCGGAAGGAAAATGATCTGCCTGTGTTGGGCGTGGTGGAGCCCTCTTGCCGGGAGGCGCTGGCTGTCACAAAAAATAAAAAGATCGGCATGATCGCCACATTGGCCTCCGCTCGCTCCGGAGCTTACGAACGAACTCTGAAGGGTCTGGACGCCGATGTGCAGGTGGTCAGCCAGCCCTGCCCGCTGTTTGTCCCGCTGGTGGAGAACGGCCGGTTTCGGCAGGGGGATGTAGTCATCGAGACGGTGGCCCGGGAATACCTGACGCCGCTGATGGAAGCCGGCGTGGATACACTGATTCTGGGCTGCACTCATTACCCCTTGCTGAAAGACATCATCGGGGAGATCTGCGGCCCCGGCGTCACCCTGATCGACTCCGGCGCGGCCTCGGCCCGGGCACTGCGGCAGCAGCTTGCAGCAGAGGGCCAGCTTACGGACCGGCAGCAGGGCGAAACCCGCTTTTATGTCAGCGACCGGCCGGAGGACTTTGAGAAGCTGGCCGCAGTATTTCTGGAAGAACCCCTGAGCCGGGGGGCGGAGAGGATCGACATTGAACAGTATTGAACAAGAAAAGCTCCCGGTGATGATCTCCGTCCGGGGAGAACAGTATTTTGATGATGTGGACCCCAACGCCACGGAGCTGATGACGGAGGGGACACTGGAACAGACGGAGGACGGCTTCCTTCTGAGCTATCAGGAGACAGAGCTTACCGGCATGGAGGGGACTCTCACCACCTTTGAGATCGGCCCCGGCCGGGTGATCCTGCGGCGCAGCGGCAGCGTCAACTCGCAGATGGTGTTTGAGGAGGGGCGGCAGCACACCTCCCTGTATGAAACGCCGTACGGTGAACTGTCCGTGGATATTCAGACCAGCCGCCTGCTCCATAACCTGACGGAGCGGGGCGGACTCATGGAGATCAAGTATTCCATTGCGGTAGAACACGTGGTCACGGGTCGGAACTGCTTCAAGATCCGGGTCCGGCGGAAATAAATGACAAATTTAACCGAAGAAAGGGTTTAACGATATGACGAATATGATCCAAAACGCGAAGGACCAGGCTGCGGCGCTGGCAATGGCGGCCTACAAGGCGGCTGCGGCGGACGGCACTCTGCCGGAGGCAGAGGTCAAGACCGCCCCCGTAGAGATCCCCAAGGATACCGCCAACGGCGACTATACCACCACCTTTGCTCTGGCTGCCGCCAAGGCACTGGGCAAGCCGCCCCGCGTGATCGCGCAGGCGCTGCTGGACCACATGGATCTCACCGGCACCTACTTTACCTCTGCGGAGATCGCTGGCCCCGGCTTTCTGAACTTCCGTCTGGGAGACCAGTGGTATGCCGGCGTCATGAACGCCGTGGAAACGGAGAAGGACGTCTACGGCACCAATGACAGTCTCAAGGGTCAGAAGATCATGGTGGAGTTTGTCTCCGCCAACCCCACCGGACCCATGCACATGGGCAACGCCCGGGGCGGCGTGCTGGGCGATACGCTGGCCTCCGTCCTCACCGCCTGCGGCGCGGATGTGTCCAGAGAGTTCTATGTCAATGACGCCGGACACCAGATCGACAAGTTTGCCCGTTCCATCGAGGTTCGCTACCTCCAGCTTATCAATGGCGAGGATTCCATCGCCTTCCCGGAGGATGGCTATCAGGGCGAGGACATCAAGGAACTGGCCAAGGCCTATTATGACGAGCACGGCGACAGCCTGCTGAATGCCTCCGAGCAGGAGCGGCAGGACGCGCTGGCGCAGTTCGGCCTTTCTGTGAACCTGCCCCGCATGAAGACGGATCTGGAGCGCTATAAGATCCATTACGATACCTGGTTCTACGAGTCTACCCTCCACGAGAGCGGCTATGTGGCCGAGACCGTGGAGCTGCTGACGGAAAAGGGCTGGACCTACGAAAAGGACGGCGCTCTGTGGCTGAAGACGGCCGATATTCTGCGGGAGCACTTCCGCAAGCAGGGCAAAAAGGAAGCGGACATTGAAAAGCTGGATCTGAAGGATGACGTGCTCCGCCGGGCCAACGGCTTCTACACCTACTTCGCCGCGGACATCGCCTATCACCGCAACAAGTTCGCCGTCCGCGGCTTCGACAAGGTCATCAACATCTGGGGCGCCGACCATCACGGCCATGTGGCCCGCCTGAAGGGCGCACTGGACGCGCTGGGCCTCAATGGCTCTGAGCGGCTGGATATCGTGCTCATGCAGCTGGTGAAGCTGCTGCGGGACGGCGAGGTGGTCCGGATGTCCAAGCGTACCGGCAAAGCCATCTCCCTCCACGATCTGCTGGACGAGGTCAGCGTGGACGCTGCCCGCTGGTATTTTAACGCCAAGCCCGATACTCAGATGGAATTCGATCTGGGGTTGGCCGTCCGGGAGGACAGCGAGAACCCCATCTATTATGTAGAGTATGCCCACGCCCGGATCTGCTCCCTGCTGCGGGCCTTGGAGACTGACGGCGTGACCGTGCCGGAGACCGCCGACCTGGGCCTGCTGTCCGGCGAAGCAGAAAAGGCCCTCATCAAGCAGATCGCTCAGTACTGCGAGGAGATCAAGCTGGCGGCACGGGACTATGACCCCAGCCACATCAACCGCTGCCTGCAGGAGCTGGCGGCCTGCTTCCACCGGTTCTATACCGCCTGCCGCATCCGGGGCGAGGAGCCTCGGGTGGCTGCCGCCCGTCTCAAGCTGGCGGACGATACCCGCATGGTGCTGAAGAACGGCCTGAAGCTCATCGGCGTGGATGCCCCAGAGAAGATGTAAGGACCTTCGAAGTTACCCAAGCGTCTTTGAGAAAATGCGCAGACAGCCGCTGATGAAGCTGTGTATCAGATGACTTAGGGCGAAAGCGCGGCCTTATCATAGTGCATAGCAAAATAAGAAATGTGCCATTTCCTCGCCCCTGCGGGGCAACCGGAAATGATGCACGAAAACTTCATGCATTGGCATTTGTGCATTTTCGTGGTGCGCATGCTCATGCATGAAGTTTTATATCCCGAAACGGAATTGACAGGGAAATCTCCTGCCGTTATACTCTGCGTATAAAACTGCTTGCGAAACGGGTATGTGCATATGGAAGAACATGAAGCCATCGTAAAAAATCGAAGCGCCGCTCTGCGGGCCGCTTTTCCCGCCACCATTCCGGCGATGACGGGGTATCTCTGCCTGGGCGCGGCCTTCGGCATCCTGCTGCGGACCGCCGGATATGGGATCGGCTGGTCCATCACCATGAGCATGATCTGCTACTGCGGCAGTATGCAATTTGTGGGCGTCTCGCTGCTGACGGCGGCCTTCGACCCCTTTCAGGCGCTGCTGATGTCCGTGATGGTCAATGCCCGCCACGCCTTTTATGGCTTGTCCATGCTGGAAAAGTACCGGGGCACCGGCCCGGTTCGCCCTGTTTTGATCTGCACCCTGACGGACGAGACCTTTTCTCTGGTATCCACACTGGAGCCGCCGGAGGGCGTAGCCCGGAGGGACTTCTACTTCTGGATCTCACTGCTGGACTACCTTTACTGGCAGGTGGGCTGTACGCTGGGGAACGCTGTGGGCGGGCTGCTTACCTTTGACACTACCGGCTTGGATTTTACGCTGACGGCGCTGTTTATCGTGCTGCTGCTGGAACAGGTGAAGAAAAAGGAAAACCGGGCCGCCGGGATCATCGGCATGGTCTGCACCGCCGCAAGTCTGGCTGTGTTTGGCCCGGATAATTTCCTGATCCCCGCCATGATCTTACTGCTGGCCGTTTTACTGGGAGGGAGGAAAAAACTGTGCAAATGACAAGCGTTCAGGCCCTCATCACCATGCTGGCCATCGCTGCGGGGACGCAGTTCACCCGTTGGCTTCCCTTCTGGCTCTTCCCGGAGAAGAAGGACCCGCCGGCGGTGGTGCTGTATCTGGGCAAGGTGCTGCCGCCTGCCATGATGGGCCTGCTGACGGTGTACTGCTTCAAGAATGTGACGTGGCTCTCCGGGGCCCATGGCGCGCCGGAACTGCTGGCCTCTGCCGCCGTGGTGGGGCTGCATCTGTGGAAACGGAACGTGCTGTTCTCTATCGCCGGGGGCACGGCGCTGTACATGGTTCTGGTGCAGGCCGTTTTCGCATAAAATAAAATAAATCGCATAAAATGGAAGCACAGTCAAATGCTGTGCTTTTATTTTTCGGGCGGGAGGTCATTATGGGGAGACGGTGGCGGTTCTGGCCCCTGACGGGCTTTCTTACGACGGCGGTGCTGGGTACCTTGGCCCATTTCGCGTACAGGTGGAGCGATGGGGCGCTGCTGGCGGGAGTGTTCTGCGCCGTAAATGAATCCGTATGGGAACATATGAAGCTGCTGTTTTTCCCAGTGTTCCTCTTTACGGCGGTACAATTCTGCTTGGGAGAGCGGGACGGCCTGCTGGCAGCCCGGGCGGTCAGCATTACGGCGGGACTGGCCCTGATCCCTACATTGTATTATACCTACACCGGCGTTTGGGGAGAGCACGTGCTCTGGGCAGACGTAGCTATCTTTTATTTGTCGGCGGCGGTCACATTTTGGCTGGATAGCCTGCTCCGCCGCCAGCGACGGCTCTGGGGGATGGGACGGCAGGTGGCGGGACTGGTGTGGCTGTGGGTGCTGGCATTTCTGTTTGTCTGGTGGACCTTTTCACCGCCCCACATCGCCCTGTTCCGGGACCCTCTGACAGGACTTTACGGGATACCGTAGAAAAACGGCGCCGTCCTTTATTGGACAGCGCCGTTTCTGCTATTTCTTGTAGAAGTGGAAATCACAGCAGTCACCGCCGGTCCCCAGCGTCTGGGTGCGGCGGAAACCGACTTTTTTCAGGTCACCGAAGGCGTAATTGTCACATTCGCAGAAAAAACGGCAGACTTCCGGACAGCCGCATGATACGCAGGTATCATGCCAGAGACACTGGTGGATGGTCAGGTCAAATTCCTCCGGCTGTTCCTCAAAGGTGCTGACCCAAGCGTCGCTGGAGGAGGTCGTTTTCCGGAAGGCCCAGCGAAATAACGAGAAGAAACGGGGAACCCATTCCAGACCGGCGTACCGGTCATGGGAGGCGGGACCCTGTACCTCCCGCACATATTTTTCCATGAGCTTTTCAGCATCCAGCCCACGGCGCTTCAATACAGTGTAGACTGCGACCCGCGGCAGGATCGTGCTTTGCATCAGGGCGCGCCGAGAGGGGGAGGTCTCCTGAGAGCCGGCTAAAAACGTTGCGGCTTGTTCCCGGCTTTCCGCCATGACCGCCGTTCCCACTTTCTCCCCCAGGACCCGGAGAAAGAAACGGTCCAGCATTTCCCACGTGGCTTTTTCTTTCTTTTGTACGGACATAGGACCTCCTTTATTCACCGGCAGGCCGATCATCGAGCTGAGCGGCCCGGGAGCGGATGTATTGTTCCAGAATATCCACGGTGCCGGGGATGTCCAGCCGGGCGCTGTTGATCACCAGATCGTAGCATTTGGCATCGCCCCAGTCACCTTTGCAGTGCTGGTCATGGTAGATCCGCCGCTGCCGGTCCTGATGCTTGATGAAGTCCAATGCTTCCTCCTCCGGCAGAGGGGTGCGCTTGACCCGGAAATCCAGATCCGCCCGGACGAAGATGGATACCAGTCCCTCCCGGTCCGCCAGCACCTCTTCAGCGCAGCGGCCCAGTACCACGAAGGATTCTCCGGCGTTAGCGTGCTGGCGCAGCAGCTCAAACTGCATCTGGGCCACGCAGTCCTCCGGGGCGCTGCTGATGCCCCGGACGGAGCGGCAGAACAGGGGGGAGTAAGGGCGCTCATCGTAGCGCTCCAGCGTTTGGGCGCTGACGCCCTTGTCCTCTGCGGCTTTTTGCAGAATGCTCTTGTCGAACAGGGGGAGCTGAAGCCGCTCCGCCAGCGCATGGGCGATATCCAGTCCGCCGCTGCCGGATTCCCGGCCGATGGCTACGATCAGTTGATGGGACATAGGAAGGACCTCCTTACAAAATGGTGGGCAAAACCACCAGCACAGCGTACAGCACCGGCTGATGCAGCAGATAAAGCAGCAGAGAGTGACGGCTTATAACGGACAGCCCCGGCAGGCGAATATCCGGCAGGGCGGGGATCTCCGGCCGCAGTCGGTAGAGATAGAACCCGGTCCAGAACAGAAAGAGCCACGGCAGCAGGGAGAAATAGTCTGAGGACGCAAAGGCGGGGGCGGGAAAACCCAGACCGGCGGTGGCGAGATTTGTGTACCAGCCACGGGGCAGCCGCAGCAGCGGCACCGGCACCCAAGCAAAGCCGAGATAGCCGTGGTTCACATCCCGTGCCAACAGAAACAGGGAAAAGCTGAGAACAAGCCCCAGCCGGGGCGGAATTCGGGCCAACAGAGGACGGAGAGGGACGGTCAGCAGGGCGGCAGTCCCTAAAAAAGTCAGCACGCCGAACCGAATCGGCTCCTCCGGCGTTACCAGAGTTGTTGCCAGAGACACGGCGGCACCACCGAAAAAGCTGATCGCTCCCCGGCGGATAGGGTGGCGGCTGGCCTGACAGCAATACCCGGAGAGCAGAATGAAGGTACAGCAGATGCTCTGCTGCCAGATGTATGCCCAAAAGCCGTTATACCAGGCCCATGGCAAGCCCCGGAGATACACCAGATCCCAGCAGAGGTGATAGGCGATCATGCTGAACAGGGTCAGTCCCCGAAGGGAATCCAAGGTGCCGCTGCGGAAGCGGATCGCGTTTGCGTTCATAGCACATCCATCCTTGCGGAAGAAGTTTCTTCCTCAAAAATACCACAATTCGACAGATTTTTCAAGATTTACCGGTCCTGCAAAACGGCGATACTGCCCAAAGCCAGGCCCAGCTGGACGCCGGCCTGAAAAAAGAAGTGCTTGTGGCGGCAGTTGATGAGACCGTGGAGGTCCGCCAGCCCCAAAAGCTCTTTTCGCAGCGGCTGATCGTCGGCAAAGCGGTCCATCAGGGCATGAAACCGGCGGGCGTAGTCCTGACTGTCTGGCTGAAACTGATCCAGCCGCCGCTGCTCCTTCTCCACCAGATCCACCAGCAGTTGAATGGTATCGTCCTGTAAATTCATAAAAACACCTCCATATGGTACTTAGTATATTACTATATATATACCATGAGGTAACGACTTGTCAAGAAAAAATGGGCATGATATAGTGCATATATAGTGCAATGGAGGTTACTGCATGGGTGAAGCTGTATTAGTAAACCGTAAAAAGTTCGTTTCCTCGCTGGCCAATGAATTGGTGGAGCCGTTCAATGAACTTTCTAAAAAGACACGCCTGACTAAAACAAAGCTTTTGGACGAGGCCATCGAGGACCTTTTGAAGAAATACGCGGCAAAGGACCTCTGACGATGGGGGAAACCGGGCAATTTCGTCTGTTTTTCCCGTTTTTCCCTTGCGCGAGCGGGGGAGATGTGTTAGAGTAGCTAAGTCTGTGTATATGAATTCAGGAGGAATATCATGCCAACATTAGAAGAAGAAATTTCCCGGCGGCGGACATTCGCTATCATTTCTCACCCGGACGCCGGTAAGACCACTTTGACGGAAAAGTTCCTGCTCTACGGCGGCGCCATCGCGCAGGCCGGCGAGGTCAAGGGCAAGCGGGCCAAGGCTGCCACCTCCGACTGGATGGAGATCGAAAAGCAGCGCGGCATTTCCGTCACCAGCTCCGTGATGCAGTTCCAGCACGACGGCTTCTGCATCAACATTCTGGATACCCCCGGCCATCAGGACTTCTCCGAGGACACCTACCGGACCCTGATGGCTGCTGACAGCGCCGTCATGGTCATCGACGGCGCTAAGGGCGTGGAGCCTCAGACCCGGAAGCTGTTCAAGGTTTGCGCCCTGCGGCACATCCCTATTTTTACCTTTATCAACAAGATGGACCGTGAGACCCGTGACCCCTTGGAGCTGTGCGAGGAGGTAGAGCGGGAACTGGGGATCGACACCTACGCCGTCAACTGGCCCATCGGCTGCGGCAAGGAGTTTCAGGGCGTCTATGACCGGGAAAAGCAGCGTATCCTGTTCTTCTCCGGCGAGACCCGGGGCAAGAAGGTCAACTCCGTGGAGGTGGCGCTGGAGGACCCGTCGCTGGACGAAATGCTGGGCGCGGAAAAGGCTGCTACCCTCCGGGACGAGGTGGAACTGCTGGGCGCCGGCCGGGACTTTGACATGAAGGCTGTGCGGAACGGAACGCTGTCCCCGGTGTTCTTCGGCTCCGCCCTGACCACCTTCGGCGTGGAGCCGTTTTTGGAGGAATTCCTGCGGATGACCACCGCACCGCTGCCCCGCGTCAGCGATCAGGGAGAGGTGGATGTGTTCTCCCCGGACTTCTCTGCCTTTGTGTTCAAGATTCAGGCCAACATGAATAAGGCCCACCGGGACCGGCTGGCCTTCATGCGAATCTGCTCCGGCAAGTTTGAGCGGGACACGGAATATTACCATGTCCAGAGCGGCAAAAAGCTGCGTCTCAGCCAGCCCCAGACCATGATGGCCGCGGAGCGCGAGATCGTGGAGGAGGCATACGCCGGCGACATCATCGGCGTGTTCGACCCCGGCCTGTTCGCCATCGGCGATACCATCACCGTGCCGGGGAAGAAGTTCCGGTATTCCGGTATCCCCACGTTTGAGCCGGAGCACTTTATGCGGGTGTCTCCCAAGGACACCATGAAGCGAAAGCAGTTCATCAAGGGAACGGAGCAGATCGCACAGGAGGGCGCCATCCAGATCTTCAAGATCCCCGGCGCGGGCCTGGAGGAGGTCATCGTAGGCGTGGTGGGCACCCTGCAATTCGACGTGTTCGAGTACCGTATGAAAAACGAGTACAACGTGGATCTGCGGATGAGCAGCCTGCCCTATGACCATCTGCGGCTCATTGAGTCCATGGACTGCCATCCCGACGAGATCGTGCTGTGCACCGGCGCCGCCGTGCTGCAGGACTTCCGGGATCGCTACCTGCTGGCCTTTGACGGCGAGTGGAGCGTGGGCTTCCTCACCAAGCACAATCCCGGTCTGGTTCTGGCGGACACCCTGTCTGTATAATAAAATCAAGGAGGTAGGACCATGCTGACCATCCGGCGCTTCCAAAAAGGCGATGAGGAGATCCTCTCCGTTATGATCCGCCGCACTCTGCGGGAGGTCAATTACACCAGCCCCAAATCCGAACTGGATTACCTGATCCCCCACTATTCTCCGGAGACCATGGTTGAGCTGTCTGAGACCGGCCATACCTATGTATTGGAAGAGGACGGACAGATTATCGGCTCCGGCACGGTCCTGCCGGATGGCGAGACAGAGGCGGAGATCGTGGCGGCCTTCCTGAGTCCGGAGAGTATCGGCAAGGGCTATGGCCGGAAGCTGTTTGAAACACTGGAGACCGACGAGCTGGCAGCGAAGGCCACGCGGGTCTGGCTGACCTCCTCGGATATGGCGCTGGGCTTTTACGAGCACATGGGCTGGGTGAATCCCAACGGCCCTCGTGCCCGGGCGGGAGAGGACAACCTGCTCTATATGGAAAAACGGAAATAAACAAAACGGACCGGTTTTCCGGTCCGTTTTTTCCTTGACAAAACCGCTGGCAAGCAGTATGTTAAGGCTAACAGGGAACCGTCCCTGACTTTGAAAGGAGAAAATGCCAATGGGTTGTTTCTATTGCGATGAGCACCACGAGGGCCGGGAGGCCATTATGTTCAAGGTTGGGGAGATGAAGGCCGGTGTGCTGTATCTCTTCAAGGATCAGGCCCACAAGGGCCGCTGCGCGCTGGCTCTGAAGGCCCACAAAAAGGAACTGTGCGAGTGCACGGATCAGGAGCGGGCGGATTTTGCCGAGGATCTGGCTAAGGCCAGCGGCGCCATCAAGGAGCTGTGGGGCTGCACGAAGCTGAACTTGGGCTCCTTCGGCGACACGAATCCCCATCTGCATTTCCATATCGTCCCCAAGTATGAGGGCGGCTTCGAGTTCGGCGGAGCCTTTGCCATTACCAACCCGGAGCCGGTATACCTGACGGATGGAGAGTACCAGGAGATGATCTCCGCACTGAAGGCCAAGCTGGGCATCTGAGGACGTATATAATAAGGAACACCGGGGTGCATAGCATCCCGGTGTTCTTTGTGCCGGATCGATACACCATATAATATGCGGATGCGGCCTGATCGGGAATGAGATACCGGAGCGGGAAATGGCCCGGAGGGGGACATTTGCCCCGCTGCCGTGTGCATCTGCGTACTGCCAAAAAAATTTCAAAAAAACTATGAAAAACAGAGAAAAAGGTCTTGACATTCCGCTGAATATCCGATATGATAATCAAGTCCGCGTGGTGGAAGCCTTTCCACGCGCAGACACTGCGATGAACCGGGAGATTGCTCCGCAAGGAGGTAACTTCCGGGGAGTATGTCCGATAATCGGGCGGCTGAGAAGTCCTGTATGCGGCGTAGATCGCCATACCATGGGACAAGTACCGGCCACAGTGCCGGTCTTTTTCATGAGTAGGAATGATACGCACGGTTAAGCGTACAGAAAATTTCTCGCCGTAGGTCGTCGAGACCCGTACAACAACCTACGAAACATTTGGAGGAAATCAACATGGCACAGAAAGAAATGATCCGCATTCGCCTGAAGGCTTACGATCATCAGGTCATCGACCAGAGCGCTGAGAAGATCGTAGAGACCGCCAAGCGCACCGGCGCCCAGGTGTCCGGCCCCATCCCCCTGCCCACCAAGAAGGAGGTTGTTACCATCCTCCGCGCTGTTCATAAGTATAAGGACAGCCGTGAGCAGTTCGAGCGCCGCACCCACAAGCGCCTGATCGACATCACCAACTCCAGCCCCAAGACCGTTGAGGCTCTGATGGCTCTGGAGCTGCCCGCTGGCGTGGAGATCGAGATCAAGCTGTAATCCTCGCGATTACAAAACTTCCCAAGCTCAAAGAAGTGTAAACACTTTTTTGAATATGTTGCTCACCCAATCGCCTGTCAACTTGCGTGAGACAGGCAGGGTCATGTCGGCAGAGCAATGCGGATTCCGTATCTAAGCCGACCAATAACCTAACAGGAGGAAATACACATGAAGGCAATCATCGGCAAAAAAGTGGGCATGTCCCAGATTTTTGACGAGAACGGCCACGTGATCCCCGTCACCGTCATTGAGGCGGGACCCTGCACGGTCGTTCAGAAGAAGACTTCCGAGAAGGAAGGCTACAATGCGGTTCAGCTGGGCTACGAGGACGTGGCCGAGAAGAAGCTGACCAAGGGCGAGATGGGCCACCTGAACAAGGCTGGCGTGTCTCCCAAGAAGCACCTGCGCGAATTCGACCTGGACAACGCTGCTGAGCTGAACATCGGCGACATTGTGAAGGCTGACACCTTCCAGGCTGGCGACTTCGTTGATATCACCGGTATCAGCAAGGGCCACGGCTATCAGGGCGTCATCAAGCGCTGGGGCGCACAGCGCACCCCCACCAGCCACGGCGGCGGCCCCGTCCATCGTCACGCTGGTTCCATGGGCTCCTCTACCGATCCCTCCCGTATCTTCAAGGGCAAGATCGGCGCCGGCCACATGGGCGTGGATCAGGTGACTGTCCAGAACCTGTCCGTTGTGAAGGTTGACCCCGAGCTGAACATGCTGGTTGTCTGCGGCGCCGTTCCCGGCCCCAAGGGCGGTCTGGTGACCATCAAGAGCACCGTTAAGGTCCACAAGGTCAAGCAGGCCGGCGCTGACATCAGCAAGAACCCGCAGAAGGCTTCCGGCCGCAACCCGCAGAAGGCTTCCGCGAGAAACAAGTAAGAAAGGGGTGCTTAAAGAATGTCTTCCATGAAAGTTTTGAACATGGCCGGCGCAGAAGTCGGTACTGTGGAACTCAACGACGAGATCTTTGGCATCACGCCCAATCCCGTCGCTGTGCATGAGGTTGTGAAGAACCACCTCGCCAATTGCAGACAGGGCACTCAGAGCGCCCTCACCCGTGCTGAGGTTTCCGGCGGTGGCCGTAAGCCCTGGCGCCAGAAGGGTACCGGCCACGCCCGTCAGGGCTCTACCCGTGCTCCTCAGTGGACGCACGGCGGTATCGTGTTCGCTCCCAAGCCCCGCGATTACAGCTATGTGCTGAACAAGAAGGTCAAGCGCCTGGCGCTGAAGTCCGTCCTGTCCGCCAAGGCTGCCGAGGGCAAGCTGGTGGTCATCGACTCCATCAAGATGGATGCCATTAAGACCGCTGACTTCCGTAAGTTCCTGAGCGCTGTCAAGGTGGACGGCAAGGCCGTCGTTGTCACCCCCGAGGTGGACAACGTCATCGTCAAGAGCGCCCGCAATATCCCCGGCGTGCTGACTACCGTCGCCAACATCCTGAGCGTCTATGACATCATCAACGCCCAGTACCTGGTGGTGGATCAGGCCGCCCTCGCCAAGATCGAGGAGGTGTACGCATGATGACCGCTTACGATATCGTCATTCGCCCCATTATCACCGAGCGTGCCATGGCTGGCGCCGCTGACAAGAAGTATGTCTTCGAAGTGGCCAAGTCCGCCGGCAAGGTGGAGATCAAGAAGGCTGTTGAGGAGATCTTCGGCGTGAAGGTCGCTTCCGTCAACACCCTGAACGTCCCGGCTAAGGCCAAGCGCATGGGCGCCGGCCGTCCCGGCACCACCCGTGCCTGGAAGAAGGCTTACGTGACCCTGACCGCTGATTCTAAGACCATCGAGTTCTTCGAAGGCATGGTCTAAGGAAGGAGTAAAGCAGAATGTCTATTAAAACTTTTAAGCCGACGACTCCTTCCCGCCGTCAGATGACGGTTTCCGGTTTCGACGGCATCGACAAGAAGGCCCGTCCCGAGCCCAGCCTCACCGAGCCTCTGAAGAAGAGCTCCGGCCGCAACAGCTATGGCCGCATCACCGTCCGTCATCGCGGCGGCGGCAACAAGCGCAAGTACCGTATCATCGACTTCAAGCGCGACAAGATGGGTTCCGCCACCGTGCTGCGTCTGGAGTATGATCCCAACCGCAGCGCCAATATCGCTCTCATCGAGTATGAGGATGGCGAGAAGCGCTACATCCTGGCTCCTGTCGGCCTGAAGGCCGGTCACAAGATCATGACCGGTCCCGACGCCGATATCCTGCCCGGCAACGCTCTGCCCATCGCCAACATCCCCGTTGGTACCGTGATCCACAACATCGAGCTGCATCCCGGCAACGGCGCTCAGCTGGTGCGTGCCGCCGGTACCTCCGCTCAGCTGATGGCTAAGGAAGGCGATGACGCTCAGATCCGTATGCCCTCCGGCGAGGTCCGCATCGTGCGTACCAACTGCTATGCCACCATTGGCCAGGTCGGCAACATCGAGCACGAGAACATCAACATCGGTAAGGCTGGCCGTAAGCGTCACATGGGTTGGCGTCCCACTGTCCGCGGTTCCGTCATGAACCCCAATGACCACCCCCACGGCGGCGGCGAGGGCCGTGCCCCTGTCGGCCGTTCCGGGCCTGTGACGCCTTGGGGCAAGCCCGCCCTGGGCTACAAGACCCGCAAGGGCAAGAACCCCACCAGCAAGTTCATCGTCAAGCGGCGTAACGAGAAGTAAGGAGGCAAGGTAATATGAGCAGATCTATTAAGAAAGGCCCTTATGTTGCCCCTGAGCTCCTCAAGAGAGTCGAGGCAATGAACGAGAAGAACGAGAAGAAGGTCCTCAAGACCTGGAGCCGTAGCTCCACCATCTTCCCCGCTTTCGTTGGCCACACCATCGCTGTCCATGACGGCCGGAAGCATGTGCCCGTGTATATCCAGGAGGATATGGTCGGTCACAAGCTGGGTGAGTTTGCTCCCACCCGCACCTTCCGTGGCCACACCAAGGATAAATAATTGAAGGAGGATGCTGAACATGGAAAACAAAACTGCTAAAGCGTATCTGCGCTATGTCCGCATCTCTCCCCGCAAGATCCAGATCGTCTGCGATCTGATCCGCGGCAAGGATGCCGGAACCGCTATGGCCATTCTGGCACAGACCCCCAAGGCTGCTTCCGAGCCCCTGACGAAGCTGCTGAAGTCCGCCGTGGCTAATGCCGAGAACAACTTCGGCATGGACCCCGCCAAGCTGGTGGTGTCTGAGGTGTTCGCCACCCCCGGCCCCATCCTCAAGCGTATGATGCCCCGGGCTCAGGGCCGCGCTTACCGCATTAACAAGCGCACTTCTCACGTCACCCTGGCTGTGACGGAAAAGGCATAAGAAAGGGAGGAGACAGTTTATGGGACAGAAAGTTAATCCCCATGGCCTGCGGGTCGGCGTCATCAAAGACTGGGATTCCCGTTGGTATGCCAGTGAAGAGAAAGTCGGCGACCTGATCGTCGAGGATCAGAAGATCCGCAAGTATCTCAAGAAGACTCTGTACGGTGCCGGCGTTCCCAAGATCGAGATCGAGCGCAGCAACGACATCGTTACCATCTATCTGCACTGCGCCCGTCCCGGTGTTGTCATCGGCAAGGGCGGCGAGCAGATCGAGCAGTATCGTCTGGCTGTGGAAAAGATGATCGGCAAGAAGGTCAAGCTGAACATCGTGGAAGTCCGCAACCCCGATATGAACGCTCAGCTGGTGGCTGAGAACATCGCCCAGCAGCTGGAGAAGCGTATCTCTCACCGCCGCGCCATGAAGAACTCCATGGCCCGCGCCATGCGCGCCGGCGCCAAGGGCATCAAGGTTTGCTGCTCTGGCCGTCTGGGTGGCCGCGAGATCGCTGGCGTTGAGCACTATCACGAGGGCACCATCCCCCTGCAGACCATCCGAGCCGACATTGAGTACGGCTTCGCGGAGGCTGCCACGACCTTCGGCCGCATCGGCGTGAAGGTGTGGATCTACAAGGGCGAGGTCCTCTCTCAGACCCTGCGCACCACTCCCCGCACCATGGACACCTCCAAGCCCTATCAGGAGCGTCGTGAGCGTCGTCCTCGCCGTGACGGTGATCGTCGCGGTGGTTTCGGCGGTGACCGTCGCAACGGCGGCTTTAACCGTGATCGTCAGGGCGGCTTCAACCGTCAGGGCGGTGCCGAGCGTCGTCCCCAGGGCGGCTTCCGGCCCAACACCAATCGTCCCGCTGCTCCCGCAGCCCCCGCTAAGGAAGGAGGAGCCAACTAATGTTAATGCCTAAGAGAGTCAAGTTCCGCCGTATGCAGCGGGGCCGCATGACTGGTAAAGCCACCCGTGGCAACACCGTTTCTTACGGTGAGTATGGTCTGATGGCTCTGGAACCCGGCTGGGTCAAGAGCAACCAGATCGAGGCCGCCCGTATCGCCATGACTCGTTACACCAAGCGTGGCGGTCAGGTTTGGATCAAGATCTTCCCCGACAAGTCCGTGACCATGCGTGCCGCCGACTCCCGAATGGGTTCCGGTAAAGGTACGCCTGAGTACTGGGTTGCCGTGGTGAAGCCCCAGCGTGTTATGTTTGAGATCGCTGGTGTCCCCGAGGAGATCGCTCGCGAGGCTCTGCGTCTGGCCAGCCACAAGCTGCCCATCAAGACGAAGATCGTTGCCCGCACCGAGGAAGCAGGTGAGTAAGATGAAGGCAAATGAAATCCGTAAGATGAATGCCGAGCAGCTCAATGAGAAGCTGACCGGCCTGAAGAAGGACCTGTTCATGCTCCGGATGCAGCACGCAACCAACCAGCTGGACAATCCCGTTAAGATCCGTGAAGTGAAGCACGATATTGCCCGAGTCAAGACCGTGCTGGCGGAGCTCGCCGCTTCCGATAAGCAGTAAGAAGGAGGGAAACGAGAATGAACGAAGTTAGAACTTCCTCCCGTAAGACCCGGGTAGGCAAAGTCGTTTCCGACAAGATGGATAAGACCGTGGTTGTGGCTGTGGCCGACCGCGTCGCCCATCCTCTGTACAAGAAGATCGTCGGCCGTACCTACAAGCTGAAGGCCCACGATGAAAACAATGCCTGCGGTATCGGTGATACCGTGAAGGTGATGGAGACCCGCCCCCTGTCCAAGGACAAGCGTTGGCGCGTGGTCGAGATCATCGAGAAGGCCAAGTAAGGAGGTGCCAGTATGATTCAGCAGGAAAGTTATCTGAAGGTTGCCGATAATACCGGCGCCAAGGAAATCAAGTGCATCCGCGTCCTGGGCGGTTCCACCCGGAAGTTCGGCAACATCGGCGACGTCATCGTGGCGTCTGTCCGTAAGGCCCAGCCCGGCGGCACCGTCAAGAAGGGCGAGGTGGTCAAGGCTGTCATCGTTCGCAGCGCCAAGGGTGTCCGCCGGAATGACGGTACCTATGTCCGCTTCGATGACAACGCCGCCGTCCTGATCAAGGACGACAAGAACCCCAGAGGTACCCGTATCTTTGGGCCTGTGGCTCGTGAGTTGCGCGACAAGGATTACATGAAGATCCTGTCCCTGGCTCCCGAAGTGATTTGATGGAGGGCTCGAACAATGGCTATGAACATTAAGAAGGGCGATACCATCGTCGTCCTGTCCGGCAAGGACAAGGGCAAGCAGGGCAAGGTGCTGGGCACTGTGCCCAAGAGCACCAAGATCGTGGCTGAGGGCATCAACATGGTGACCTGCCACGTCAAGCCCCGCCGTCAGGGCGAGGAGGGCGGCATCGTCAAGCGCGAGGCTGCCATCGCCGCCTGCAAGGTGCAGGTTGTCTGCCCCAAGTGCAACAAGGGTACCCGCGTTGCTCACAAGATCGAGGGCGACAAGAAGATCCGCGTGTGCAAGCACTGCGGTGCGGAACTGTAAGAAAGGAGCGAGATAACAAATGGCAAGATTGAAGGAACAGTATAAAGCCGAAGTTGCTCCCGCTCTGATGAAGCAGTTCGGTTACAAGTCCGTCATGCAGATCCCCAAGATCGACAAGGTCGTTATCAACGTGGGCTGCGGCGAGGCTCGTGAAAACGCGAAGGTGCTGGACAATGTTGTGGGCGATCTGGGTAAGATCACCGGCCAGAAGGCTGTTGTCACCCGTGCTCGCAAGTCCATTGCAAACTTCAAGCTCCGTGAGGAGATGCCCATCGGCGCCAAGGTCACCCTCCGCGGCGACAAGATGTGGGAATTCCTGGATCGTCTGTTCAACGTGGCTCTGCCCCGTGTCCGTGACTTCCAGGGCATCAACCCCAACGCTTTCGATGGCCGCGGCAACTATGCCATGGGCATCAAGGAGCAGCTGATCTTCCCCGAGATCGAGTACGATAAGATCGACAAGATCCGCGGCATGGACATCATCATTGTCACCACCGCTAAGACCGATGAAGAAGGCCGCGCCCTGCTGCAGCAGGTTGGCGCTCCCTTCGCCCGCTAAGGAGGAAGACAGTAATGGCAAAGACTTCTATGAAGATCAAGCAGGCCCGTCCTGCCAAGTTCTCCACCCGCAAGTACAACCGCTGCAAGCTGTGCGGCCGTCCCCACGCCTATCTCCGGAACTACGGTGTCTGCCGTATCTGCTTCCGTGAGCTGGCTTACAAGGGCGAGATCCCCGGCGTGCGTAAGGCTTCTTTCTAAAAAAATTGAAAATGGCGCAGCAAAAAGACTTGACGAATTAAAATTTGTCTGGTATGCTGAAAAATGGGGCATTTCTGAGGAAATGCACCCATTACGCCATGTTCAGAAGTGTTTTTGGAGCCTGGCACTTATTTTCTTTAACAAAGGTCTTTGATATGGGACCTTGTTAATACGGATGGCGAAAGGTCATGACCAATTGTGCACCACGCGCGAGCGGACTGCTCCATTGGCCATGATACCTCGCTGCCGAAGCGGTCATAGACCGCAACTCTATAAATAGGAGGAACAATCCATGCATATCACCGATCCTGTTGCGGATATGCTGACCCGCGTCCGCAACGCAAACAACGCCAAGCATGAAACCGTGGATGTCCCCGCTTCCAACATGAAGAAGAGCATTGCTCAGATCCTGCTGGATGAGGGCTACATCAAGAGCTTCACCGTGGAGGATGACGGCCTGCAGGGCATGATCCACATCACGCTGAAGTACAACGCCGGCAAGGAGAAGGTCATCACCGGTCTCCGCCGTGTGTCCAAGCCCGGTCTCCGTGTTTACGTGGGCGCCGATGAGCTGCCCCGTGTGCTCCGCGGCCTGGGTATCGCCATCATCTCTACGTCCAAGGGCGTCATGACCGACAAGGCTGCTCGTGCAGCTCACGTTGGCGGCGAAGTCCTGGCATTCGTCTGGTAAGGAGGGTATCGAACAATGTCTCGAATTGGTAGAATGCCCATTACCGTTCCCGCCGGTGTTACCGTGAACGTTGCTGAGGGCAATGTGGTCACCGTCAAGGGACCTAAGGGCGAACTGACTCAGAGCCTGCGGCCTGAGATGATCATTAAACAGGAAGGTACGACGATCACCGTGGAACGTCCTTCCGACGATAAGCTGCATCGCAGCGTTCACGGCCTGACCCGCACCCTGCTCCACAACATGGTCATCGGTGTTACCGAGGGCTTTAAGAAGGAGCTGGACGTCAACGGCGTCGGTTACCGTGTTGCCAAGGAGGGTACGAACCTGGTCATGAACCTGGGTTTCTCCCACCAGGTGATCGTTCCTGAGATTCCGGGCATCACTGTTGAGGTTCCGGGTCCCAATAAAATCATCATTCATGGATGCGACAAGCAGGCTGTCGGCCAGTTTGCTGCCGAGGTCCGCGAGAAGCGTCCTCCCGAGCCTTATAAGGGCAAGGGCATCAAGTATACTGACGAGGTCATCCGCCGTAAGGTTGGTAAGACCGGCGCCAAGAAGTAAGGAGGTGTGCCGAAATGATTACTAGACCTAATACCAATAAGCAGCGCATGAAGCGTCATAAGCGTGTTCGCGCTAAGATCTCCGGCACTCCCGTGTGCCCCCGTCTCAACGTTTTCCGCAGCGAGGCCAACATCTATGCCCAGATCATCGACGATGTGAACGGCGTGACCCTGGCTTCCGCTTCCTCTCTGGACAAGGCCATCGAAGGTTACGGCGGCAATGTGACCGCTGCTTCCGCTGTTGGCAAGCTGATCGCTGAGCGCGCTCTGGCCAAGGGCATTGAGAACGTCGTGTTTGACCGCGGCGGCTATCTCTATCACGGCCGTGTGCAGGCTCTGGCTGAGGGCGCCCGTGAAGGCGGCCTGAAATTCTAAGGGAGGAGGAAACGAGAAATGGCAAGATTTGAAAGAGAACAGAGCGAGTATATCGAAAAGCTCGTTTACCTCAACCGTGTTTCCAAGACCGTCAAGGGCGGCCGTGTCATGAAGTTCTCCGCGCTGATGGTCGTGGGCGACGGCAAGGGCAAGGTCGGCTATGGTCTGGGCAAGGCCGCTGAGGTCCCCGAGGCCATCCGTAAGGGCCTGGAAGCCGCTAAGAAGAACATGATCACTGTGACCATGTCCGGCAGCACCATTCCTCATGAGACTGTTGGCGAGGCTGGCGCCGGCCGCGTGCTGATGAAGCCCGCTGCTCCCGGTACTGGTATCATCGCCGGCGGCGCTGTGCGTGCCGTCGTCGAGGCCGCAGGCATCAGGGATATCCGTTCCAAGTGCCTGCGTTCCAACAACCCCAACAACGTCGTCGCCGCCACCTTCCAGGGCCTCAAGAGCATGCGTGGTCCTGAGGATGTCGCCCGTATCCGCGGCAAGAGCGTCGAAGAGATCGTGGGTTAAGGAGGCGCTGAGAAATGGCTAAAAATATTACGATCAAGCTCGCTAAGAGCCTGAACGGCCGCCTGGAGAAGCAGGTTGCCACCGCACATTCCCTGGGCCTGCGTAAGATCGGTGACGTCACCGTGCAGCCCGATAACGATTCCACCCGCGGCAAGATCGCCAAGATCGGCTACCTGCTGCAGGTCACCGAAGAGAAGTAAAGGAGGACGGAATCATGAAATTGAGCGAACTGTCTCCCGCTGAGGGCTCCGTCCGTCAGGCTTACCGCAAGGGCCGGGGCGCCGGCAGCGGCAATGGCAAGACCGGCGGCCGCGGCCACAAGGGCCAGAAGGCCCGTTCCGGCGGCAAGGTCCGTATTGGCTTCGAGGGCGGCCAGATGCCTCTGGCACGCCGTCTGCCCAAGCGCGGCTTCAACAACATTTTCGCAACCCCGCTGGAGATCATCAACCTGAGTGCCCTGAACGTGTTTGAGGACGGCGACGTCGTCAACGTCGAGGCTCTGCTGGCCAAGGGCATCCTGTCCAAATGCGAGTATGGCTTCAAGGTCCTGGGCAACGGCAAGGTTACCAAGAAGGTCACTGTCGAGGCTTCTGCTTTCTCCGCTTCTGCCAAGGAGGCTATCGAGGCAGCGGGCGGAAAGGCAGAGGTGAAGTAAAATGATCCAAACCATTCGCAAAGCATGGGGCATCCCTGAGCTGCGGAAAAAGATCGTTTTTACTCTCCTGATCCTGCTGATTTTCCGTCTCGGCAACGCCATCATGGTGCCCTATATCAACCGGGACGCTCTGGCCCTGCAGATGCAGGTCTGGGGCACCGGCCTGCTGGGCCTTTACAACGTGATGAGCGGCGGCGCTTTTGCCACCGCCACCGTGTTTGCCTTGAGCATCCAGCCTTATATCAACAGTTCTATTATCATCCAGCTGCTGACTGTGGCCATCCCCGCTCTGGAGCGGCTGGCCCGTGACGGCGGCGAGGAAGGTAAGAAGAAGATCCAGTCCATCACCCGCTACGCTACCGTGGCGATCGCCATTCTCCAGGCCATTGGCTATTACTTCATGATGAAGAATTACAACCTCCTGGAGCAGGACGGCATCTGGGTGGCACTGGTCATCATCGTGACTCTGATCGCAGGTTCCTCCTTCGTGATGTGGATGGGCGAGCAGGTCACCGAGTTCGGTGTAGGCAACGGTATCTCCATCATTCTGTTCGCCGGTATTCTGGCCCGGATCCCCTCTATGGTTTCCGGCATGAAGGACGGCATCCAGAGATGGTCCGCCATCAACGCAGGCACTCTGACTGCGGAGACCCTGACCTCTGCCGGTTACACCGAGGCACAGGCGCAGGCTTACCTGAACGGCGCGCTGGCTCCTTGGAGCATTGCGCTGCTGGTCATCGGTATGCTGGCTCTGATCGCATTCATTGTCTTTATCAATGACGCTGAGCGCCGCATTCCCGTGCAGTACGCCAAGCGTCAGGTGGGCCGTAAGATGTATGGCGGCCAGAGCAGCACCCTGCCCATGAAGGTGAACATGTCCGGCGTTCTGCCTATCATCTTTGCCCAGAGCATTGCTTCTCTGCCCATCACCATCTGGACCTTCATCGGTATGCCCAAGGAAGGTACTGTGTCCTACAGCATCTACAATGCCATTGATACGAAGTCCGTCATCTACATGGTGGTGTACTTCATCATGATCATTGGCTTCAGTTATTTCTACTCCAGCATCCAGTTCAACCCCGTGGAGATCGCCAACAACCTGAAGAAGCAGGGCGGCTTCATTCCGGGCTTCCGTCCCGGCCAGCCCACCGTGCAGTTCATTCAGAAGGTCCTGAACCGGATTACCATGTTCGGTGCCATCTATTTGGGTATCGTTGCCATCTGCCCCCTGATCGTGGGCAAGATCATTGGCAACTCTTCTCTGGCCATCGGCGGCACCTCCGTCATCATCGTGGTGGGTGTTGCGCTTGAGACCGTGAAGGCGCTGGAGAATCAGATGCTGATGCGTCAGTACAAGGGCTTCCTGGAATAAAAAGGAAGGCGTGCTGTCATGAAAATGATCCTGTTAGGCGCCCCCGGCGCCGGCAAGGGCACACAGGCTGAGCGCCTGTGCAAAGTGCTGAATATCCCCACCATCTCCACTGGCAACATCCTCCGGGCCGCCGTGAAAAACGGCACCCCCACCGGCAAGCAGGCGGAAGCCTACATGAAGGCCGGCAAGCTGGTCCCCGATGAGGTCATCATCGGCATCATCCATGACCGGCTGGACGAGGATGACTGCAAGAACGGCTATATCCTGGACGGCGTGCCCCGCACCATCGCCCAGGCTGAGTCTCTGGAGAAGGCCGGGATCCGGTTTGACGACGTAATCTCCATTGAGATCCCCGATGAGGCGATCATGGAGCGCATGAGCGGCCGCCGCGTCTGTGAGCACTGCGGGGCCAGCTACCATCTGGTGGCTGTGCCTCCCAAGGTGCCCGGCGTGTGCGACAGCTGCGGCGGCAAGCTGATTCAGCGTCACGATGATGAACCTGAGACGGTCAAGCACCGCCTTGAGGTCTATCATAAGGAGACGGAACCTCTCAAGGATTTCTACGCTGAGAGGGGTCTCCTGAGATCGGTGGAAAATCAACCCTCTGTGGAGGCCACAACCAAGGCCATCCTCAACGCCCTGGGGAGATGAGCTTATGATTACGCTCAAATCCGCACATGAGATCGAACTGATGCGCCGAGCGGGAAAAATTACCGCGGCTGCCCGTGCTTTGGCAGGGGAAATGGTAAAGCCCGGCGTAACAACCCAGGAGATCGACAGGGCAGTGGAGCATTTCATCCGCAAGCAGGGTGCCGTTCCCTCATTCCTCCATTTTCCCGGCCCGCCGGGAGTCCGGGCATTCCCCGGCAGTGTCTGCGCCAGTGTCAACGATGAGATCATCCACGGTATCCCGGGTCCCCGGGTGCTGCAGGAGGGTGACATCGTCAGCATTGATGTAGGCGCCTATATCGGAGGATATCATGGGGACTGCGCAGCCACCTTCCCCTGCGGCAAGGTCTCTCCGGAGGCTCAGAATCTGATCGATGTGACCAGACAGAGCTTCTTCGAGGGCATCAAGTTCGCCAAGGAAGGCTGCCGGCTGTATGATATTTCCGCAGCGATCCAAGGTTATGTGGAGAGCCACGGCTGCTCCATCGTCCGTGAGTATGTCGGTCACGGCATCGGCACGGAGATGCACGAGTCACCCGAGATTCCCAACTACGGCCATCCCGGCCGCGGACCCCGGCTTCTTCGGGGCATGACCATCGCGGTTGAACCCATGGTGAACGCCGGCACTGCCGCCATCCGCCAGATGCCAGACGGTTGGACCGTCCGGACTGCGGACGGCAAGTTGGCGGCCCACTATGAGAATACGCTTCTGATCACCGACGGGGAGCCTGAGATCCTGACGGCTCCCGCCATCTGAGGAAAGACGTATATGGAGATCGCAAAATCAGATATTGTTCGTTCCGATGCCGGCAGAGATCAGGGAAAACTCTTCGTCGTTCTCGCGGTGGAGGGGGAGTACCTCCTGCTGGCAGACGGAAAAGGCCGCAAGGCGGAGTCACCGAAACGCAAAAAACGCAAACACGTGCTGTTTGTGGCGGAGGATGACAGCCGTCTGGCGGATAAGATCAAACGCAGCGAGAAGATCACCAACAGTGAGCTTCGCAGGACACTCGCGGCCTACCGCGGGGAAGTCCAACCGGACCAGGAGGGATAACGTTTGGCAAAATCCGACATGATCGAAGTGGAAGGCGTTGTGGTAGAGTCCCTGCCCAACACGACTTTCCAGGTGGACATTGGAAATGGCCACATGATTCTGGCACACATCTCCGGAAAACTCAGAATGAATTTCATCAGGATCTTGCCCGGCGATAAGGTCACCGTGGAGATGTCTCCCTATGACCTGACCCGTGGCCGGATCACCTGGCGCAGCAAATAAGCCGCGTCCGGCGAAATCTAAGACACAAAACGCTGAAAGGAAGGTTACAAACTTATGAAGGTAAGACCGTCCGTGAAGCCCATGTGCGAGAAGTGCAAGGTTATTCGCCGCAAAGGCCGTGTTATGGTGATTTGCGAGAACCCCAAGCACAAGCAGCGCCAGGGCTAAGATTGATTGGAGGTTAAAAAGTATGGCACGTATTGCCGGTATTGACCTGCCCAAGGATAAGCGCATTGAAATCGGCCTGACCTATATCTATGGCATTGGCCGCAAGAGCGCGAAGGACATCCTGGAAAAGGCCGGGGTCAACCCTGACACCCGCGTGAAGGATCTGACTGACGCCGAGGAGCAGAAGCTCCGTGACGTGATCGACAACTATATCGTCGAGGGCGATCTGCGCCGTCAGACCGCTCTGGACATCAAGCGCCTCAGCGAGATCGGCTGCTACCGCGGCATGCGTCATCGCAAGGGCCTGCCTGTCCGCGGCCAGCGCAGCAAGACCAACGCCCGCACCCGCAAGGGCCCCAAGAAGACCATCGCAAATAAGAAGAAGTAAGAAAGGAGAACAGCAATGGCACAGGCAAAGAAAGTCATCCGCCGTCGGCGGGAGAAGAAGAACATTGAGCGTGGCCAGGTCCATATCCGTTCTTCTTTCAACAACACCATGGTAACCGTTACCGATACCCAGGGCAATGCTATTTCCTGGGCTTCCTCCGGCGGACTGGGTTTCCGCGGCAGCAAGAAGTCCACTCCCTTCGCGGCTCAGACCGCAGCCGAGACGGCTGCCCGCGCCGCTATGGAGCATGGCCTGAAGACCGTTGAGGTCTTCGTCAAGGGTCCCGGCCAGGGCCGTGAAGCCGCTATCCGCGCGCTGCAGGCCGTGGGTCTGGAAGTGACCATGATCAAGGACGTCACCCCCATCCCCCACAATGGCTGCCGTCCCCCGAAGCGCCGCCGCGTGTAATCGAAAGAGGAGGTAACAAGCAATATGGCAAAGAATATGCAGCCCATCGCCAAGCGCTGCAAGGCTCTGGGCATCTCTCCTGCTGAGATGGGTTACGCTAAGAAGACCACCAATCGTAATCCCGGCGGCCAGATGCGTAAGAAGAAGAGCGAATACGGCCTCCAGCTGGCTGAGAAGCAGAAGGTCAAGTTCATCTACGGTGTTCTGGAAAAGCAGTTCCACGCTTACTATGAGAGCGCTGCTGCCGCTTCCGGTAAGACCGGCGATAACCTGCTGATCCTGGTTGAGCGCCGTCTGGACAACGTTGTGTATCGTATGGGTCTCGCCGCTACTCGCCGTCAGGCCCGTCAGCTGGTGAGCCACGCCCACTTCACCGTCAACGGCAAGAAGGTCAACATTCCTTCCTACCTGGTGAAGGCTGGCGATGTCATCGAAGTGGCCGAGAGCAGCCGTTCTTCCGAGCTGTTCAAGCGCCTCACTGGTGAGAATGCCCCCATGACCCTGCTGCCTGCCTGGCTGGAGCGCACCAAGGGCACTCTCCAGGGTACGGTTGCTCACCTTCCCACCCGCGAGGAGATCGATACTCCCGTGGAAGAGCACCTCATCGTCGAGTTGTACTCCAAGTAATTGGGAGGATACCCTCGAAGAATGGTACGAACTGCAAGCGGCACGCGGCTTGACCGCGTGACCGCAATGACAAGATGAAGGAGGGTAACCGCATGATCGAAATTGAGAAGCCCCAGATCGAGTGCATCGAGACCCCGGCTGACATCACTTATGGCAAGTACGTGGTAGAGCCTCTGGAGCGCGGCTATGGCACCACCCTCGGCAACGCCCTGCGCCGCATTCTGCTTTCCTCTCTGCCCGGCACTGCGCCGACGACCATCAAGATCGACGGTGTGCAGCACGAGTTTTCCACCATCCCCGGCGTCAAGGAGGATGTGACGGAGATCGTTCTGAACATCAAGAGCTTGCTGACCAAGCTCCATGGTGATTCCGGCAAGACCGTCTATATCGAGGCGGTGGGTCCCTGCACAGTTACCGCCGGCGACATTAAGGCCGACGGTGAGGTGGAGATCCTGAATCCGGATCTGCACATTGCGACGCTGGACAGCGGTGCCACGCTGAACATGGAGATCACCCTCTCCCATGGTCGGGGCTATGTGCCCGCCGACCGGAATAAGCCCACGCAAAACGTCATCGGCACCATTGCCGTGGATTCCATCTATACCCCTGTCAAGAAGGTCAACTACACTGTGGAGCCCACCCGTGTGGGTACCTCCAGCGACTTCGACAAGCTGACGCTGGAAGTCTGGACCGACGGGACCATTTCTGCCCGGGACGCTGTTTCTCTGGGCGCCAAGATCCTGTGCGACCACTTTACTCTGTTCACCGACCTCTCCGAAAGCGTTGGCAGCAAGCCTACCGTGGTGGAGAAGGCGGAGGCCCAGCGTGACAAGGTACTGGAAATGACCATCGAGGAGCTGGACCTCTCTGTCCGCAGCTTCAACTGCCTCAAGCGCGCCAACATCAACACCGTCGAGGACTTGATCTCCAAGACCGAGGACGAGATGATGAAGGTCCGCAACCTGGGCCGCAAGTCCCTGGAAGAGGTCATCAACAAGCTGGCGATGATGGGCCTGCACCTGGCTGACGAGGAAAACAACTAAATTTTCCGCCGGGAACACCCCGGCGCACCAAAATCCTTACAAGGAGGAGAACCGAAATGCCCGGAACTCGGAAACTTGGCAAGACCAGCGACCAGCGCATGGCTATGCTGCGTCAGCAGGTCACTGATTTTCTGGATAACGGCAAGATGGAGACCACCATCACCCGTGCCAAGGAAATCAAGCCCATGGCTGAAAAGATGATCACCCTGGGTAAGAAGGCCGATCTGGCCGCTTACCGTCAGGCGATGTCTTTCATCACCCGCGAAGATGTCTGCAAGAAGATCTTCAAGGAGATCGCTCCCAAGTATGCGGAGCGAAACGGCGGCTATACCCGCATCATCCGCACCGGCATCCGCCGCGGCGATGCTGCTGAGACCGCTATCATCGAGCTCGTCTGATTCAGACCCGCTCACGGCGTAAGCACTGATAAAAGCCCCATTGTCATGGAACTCGAGACCATGACAATGGGGCTTTTTATGGGTTAATTAAATAACTGTAACGCCATTTTATGTAGAACAAGCCCCCGGAAAAGCTTCCGGGGGCTTGTTCAGAAAAAAGAAGAAAAAAGAGAAAAGCAAAAATAAGAACTGGACTTACCGCACGCCAAAGAGGAGATCTCCGTAGGTGGGGAAGGGCCAATATTTGTCGGCAGTGATGGACTCTGCCTCGTCGCAGACCACTCGCAGCTCTGCCATTTTTTGCAGGACCACATCCCGGATCACATAGGCTGCGTCCGTTACATCGAGGATTGCCTTCAACCGGATCAGGGTGGTATCCAGAGAGGAAGCGGCGTCACTGATCTCATCCGCCAGCTTGGAGAGTTTGGAGATCTGGTCCTTTTCGTATTTACAGGCCAGCCCGGGAACCGCCGCGGTTTTGGCGGCCACGGTGCCGGACAGATCGCCCAGATAGGCCTCAACAGCAGGCAGAATTTCCTTTCGGACCATATCTACCATGGTAAGCCCCTCGATATTGACGGTCTTGCAGTAGTTTTCCAGACAGATCTCATACCGGGAACGGATCTCCGCTTCGGAAAAGATCTTCAGAGAAGTGAGCATCTCTACATTTTTCTTTTCCAACACAGTGGCCAGAGCATCCGGTGTGGTGCGGAGATTCAGCAGTCCCCGTTTTTCTGTGGCCTCCTTGATCCAGGCGTCATCATAGCCGTTGCCGTTGAAAATGATCCGCTTGTGGGCCTTGATGGTCTCCTTGATCAGGTCATGGAGCGCGGACTCAAAATCAGACACACCCTCCAGCCGGTCGGCAAACTCCTTCAGCGTTTCCGCCATTGCTGCGTTGAGCATGATGTTGGCACAGGCGATAGAATCAGAAGAGCCAACCATACGGAACTCGAATTTGTTGCCAGTGAAGGCAAAGGGGGAGGTCCGGTTGCGGTCTGTGGTGTCCCGGGTGAATTTAGGCAGCACATGAACGCCCAGCTTCAAAACGGTTTTCTCGGTGCCGCTGTAAGGGGTGTCTGTCTCAATGGCATCCAGAACAGCGGTAAGCTCGTCGCCCAAAAAGATAGAGATTACAGCAGGAGGTGCTTCGTTGGCGCCCAGACGGTGATCGTTGCCGGCAGTGGCCACAGACAGCCGCAGCAGATCCTGGTAATTGTCCACGGCCTGAACGGCGGCGCAGAGGAACAGCAGGAACTGGGCATTTTCGTAGGGCGTCTCACCAGGTTTGAACAGATTCACGCCGGTGTCCGTAGCCAGAGACCAGTTGTTGTGCTTGCCGCTGCCGTTGACGCCAGCAAAGGGCTTTTCCGCCAGCAGGCACACCAGATCGTGGCGGGAGGCGACTCTCTGCATGATCTCCATAATCAGTTGGTTCTGGTCGGTAGCCACATTGGCTACTGTATAAATCGAAGCCAATTCGTGCTGGGAGGGAGCTACCTCGTTATGTTCCGTCTTCGCATAGATACCCAATTTCCACAGTTCTGTGTTCAGTTCCTCCATATAGGCTTCTACCCGGGGTTTGATAGCGCCGAAGTAGTGATCATCCAATTCCTGCCCCTTGGGAGGCTTTGCACCGAACAGAGTCCGACCGCAGAAGACCAGATCCTTCCGCTTTTCATACATGGCCTTGTCGATCAGAAAATACTCCTGCTCAGGGCCTACGCAGGGATGGACGCACTTGACGTCCTCATTGCCGAAGAGCTTCAGGACCCGAAGGGCCTGCTTGTTCAGCGCCTGCATGGATCGCAGCAGCGGTGTTTTCTTATCCAAGGCCTCGCCACTGTAGGAACAGAACGCCGTGGGGATGCACAAGGTATGTCCCTTAATGAAGGCATAGGAAGTGGGGTCCCAGGCAGTATAGCCGCGGGCCTCAAAAGTGGCCCGCAGACCGCCGGAAGGGAAGGAGGAAGCGTCCGGCTCTCCCTGAATCAGCTCCTTGCCGGAAAATTCCATGATGACGCCGCCGTCGGGAGAAGGGGAAATGAAGCTTTCGTGTTTTTCTGCGGTAATGCCAGTCAGCGGCTGGAACCAGTGGGTGAAATGGGTAGCGCCGTGCTCCACAGCCCAGTCCCGCATGGCGGTAGCTACCGCGTCTGCCACATGGGCGTCCAGAGAAGCACCCTCATCAATGGTCCTCTTCAGAGAAGCATAAACATCGGAGGGCAGCTTGGCCCGCATGACCCGGTCATCAAATACCAGACTGCCGAAATAGTCAGAAACTGTACGCATGTATAAACTCCTTTCCTTCATAAAAAAGGGGGCACCGATCCCCCGGAATCACATTCCGGGACACCGTTGCCCCTCCGCATAACAATCAAAAATAGCGTCTTGAAGATCACTCTCCAAGACGCCATTGCCTTTGATGTTGGGAATTATACACGATAAGATTTTGCTTGTCAAGATGTTTCCTACAAAAAAACGGAGGAATTTTCGGGAAATTTGCCGAAGTCTCTTGACATCCCGGAAATACCTGTTAAGATAGAAGTACAATTTCAAAGTCCCTTATCAAGAGTGGCGGAGGGAACGGCCCGATGAAGCCACGGCAACCTGTTTTCACAAGGTGCCAATTCCGACGGAAACGACAGATGAGGAGCGGAAAACGATCTTTTCACGCGCTTCCATGTCGGGAGCGCGCGTTTTTTGTCATCCGGCGAGGGACAGCAAAGGAGAAAAAACATGGCAAGAACCTACTTATTTACCTCTGAATCCGTGACTGAGGGCCACCCCGACAAGATCTGCGACCAGATCTCTGACGCGGTGCTGGACGCCATTCTGGCCAAGGACCCCAACGGACGCGTGGCCTGCGAGACCACCGCTTCCACCGGCCTGGTACACATCATGGGCGAGATCACCACCAGCTGCTACGTGGATATTCCCAAGATCGCCCGGGAAGTTATCCGGGATATCGGTTATGACCGCGCCAAGTACGGCTTTGACTGCGATACCTGCGGTATTATTTCCAACATCGACGAGCAGTCCAGCGATATCGCTCTGGGCGTGGACAAGTCTCTGGAGGCCAAGGAATCCGGCGAGGCCGAGCTGGATAACGGCGCCGGCGATCAGGGCATGATGTTCGGCTACGCCTGCGATGAGACCCCGGAGCTGATGCCCCTGCCTATTTCTCTGTCTCATAAAATGGCCCGGAAGCTTACCGAGGTCCGCAAGACCGGACTTGTGAACTATCTGCGGCCTGACGGCAAGACTCAGGTCACTGTGGAGTATAACGGCGAGAAGCCCATCCGGGTGGATACCGTGGTGCTCTCCACCCAGCACAGCCCCGAGGTGACGCTGGAGCAGATCCGCAAGGATATGATCGATATGGTCATCAAGCCCACTATTCCCGCAGAACTGCTGGACGAGAATACGAAGATCTATGTGAACCCCACCGGCCGGTTCGTCATCGGCGGCCCTCAGGGTGACAGCGGCCTCACCGGTCGGAAGATCATCGTGGATACCTATGGCGGCAGCGCCCCTCACGGCGGTGGCTGCTTCTCCGGCAAGGACCCCACCAAGGTGGACCGCTCCGCTGCTTACGCCGCCCGCTGGGTGGCCAAGAACATCGTGGCGGCAGGACTGGCCCGGAAGTGCCAGGTGCAGCTGGCCTACGCCATCGGCGTGGCCCAGCCCGTCAGCGTGCTGGTGGATACCTTCGGTACCGGTACGGTGGGGGATGAGAAGCTGGAAGAGGCTGTGAAGAAGGTCTTTGACCTGCGGCCCACCGCCATCATCCGGGATCTGGACCTGAGAAAGCCTATCTATCGCCAGCTGGCGGCCTACGGCCACATGGGCCGCGAGGATCTGGGCGTATCCTGGGAAAAGACCGACCGGGTGGATGCCCTGAAGGCTGCCCTTCAGTAACGGAATCAACTGTCAGATAGAACCCACCCCGGAGTACACAGTACTCCGGGGTGGGTTTGAGTTTACCGATAAAGCAGTAGATTTTCCGTAGCGGTAAGGAAGGGTGTGCGCGGGAAACCCAAGAAGGGTGTCCTGCGCAATTGAGATCCTAAGTTTTCAGAAATTCTATAAAGTTCTGAAAACTTGTTCAGCGGGGAGAAAAAAGCTTTTTTCGATACGCTGAACCCACCCCGGAGTACACAGTACTCCGGGGTGGGTTTTTTCAAATCTTTTCCAGCATGGACCGGACGGTGTCCAGATCCGCGGAAGTGAGGCCGTAAAGCGCGGCTACCGCCCGGTCAAGCTGCTGCCGGACGGCGTCCTGACAGCGAGGGTCTGAGGCTCGGTGGCCCTCCTCGCAGAGAGCGGCGATGGACAGATGACGGCTGTCCGCGGGGTCAAAGGCCGGAATATGCAGCTTGTCCAGCACATGAGCGGAAATACTGGTGGGGTTCATGTAGCAGGTGACGCAGCAGCGCACCGGAGCGGAGCTGAGAATTCCGCAGAGATAATAGGCCTCCTCCCGGCAGTCAGTGCCCACATAGACCACCTTTTCGTTGGGCAGGGGCAGCGTTTCTCCCAGATAGGGGTCCTGCATCGGGGTGATGACCGCCGTGATGAAGGAGCGGGCGATGTAGCGCCACGCTACCTTGTAGCGGGAAAACGTATAGGGCCCCACCCGCAGCAGCGCGTAGAAGTAACGCTCTTGGATGGCCCGTTCCCACCCGGCGAAGCCTTTCCGGGTTTCCAGAAGATCCCGGAACCGGGTCAGGTAGGCGTAGGTCAGCGGCAGATCCTGTCGCAAATCCGCTTCCGCAAGGGGATAGATTTTGGTTTCAGCCGTGTGGGGGCACAGCAGCCAGGCACGGCTGCGGACGCTCCACTGGGAGAGGTCGCTGCCCTGAATAAGGGGATAGACGCAGGTTGGCTCCAGCTCCGCCGTAACGGCGGGGGCCTTGCGGCGGGCCTTTTCCGCCAGATTGGTGACCCGCAGGGTATTGCCTGTCCGTTCCAGAATCTGGAACCGATAGACGGCGTTGGCCCCGCCGGTGAATACGCCGGTCCGGGCCTGATAGGGATTGCTGCCTAAAAGAGCGTCCAGTACTGGAGCAAGTCCATTGGGAGCGCTGACCCACACGGAGCCGGGATCATCCCGGTGGGCGGGAGCGGCGGTCATGTTCTCCATCCGTACAAAGGGGAGAACGGAGGCAATCGTCGCGTCCAGTGACCGGACCGCCCGCCGGAAGCCGGGCTTTGCCTGCCAGTGCCGGTAGGGGACAGGGAAAACGTGGCGGGCGTCCCGCTGGATGAGTACCAGCGCAACAGGGGTGCAGATCCCGTCAAAGGGTCGGATACGGCCAAGGTCCTCCACCTCAAGCACCCGGAAATCCAGACCGGGGCCGTCCAGATGGAACCGCCGGAACCCGGCACCGTTCTGCGCGGAGCGGAAAGTAGCCTGCCGCAAGATAAAACTGAGGCGCCCACCGGGGACGAGAAAGCGGTCCAACGCGGCGCAGGTGAACAGGGTAGACACATCCTCCTTGGAAAAACCGAGCCGGGGGCCTTTTACCTGCAACAGGCCGTATTCCCCCCACAAATGCTGGGACCCGGCCCGATACCGGGGGGACAGGTACTCCCAGTTCACCCATGGGGGATTTCCCATGACTATATCTGCCTTTTGATGGAAGAACGCCCAAATACGGTTCAGCAAAATACCGGCCAAAAGAAGCCGCCCATTCGGGGGCAGAGAGGTGAGCAGACCGCGTGCTTCCGGCATGGAAAGAAATTTCTTCGGATCGGGGCGCATTTCCACTGCCTGACGGCAGAGGGACAGGGGAACATCACATGCCAGACCACAGCCGGTGTCGATCACCAGTGTATCCCCCCGGAGGATGGGGATATTCAGAGCGTCATAGCGGTAAATGGAAAGAAACAGACCCACTTCCGGCAGCGGCTGGCGGGCCATGACGGCCAGATAATTGACCTTCGCCGTTAGGACTGCCAATGGGTGGAGGTCGAAGCCTGCCACCTGATCAGATAAGGGAGGGTCTTGGGGCGTATCCGCCCGGATCATGCGGAGAGCCTGGATCAAAAAAACACCGGAGCCACAGGCGGGGTCCAGAAAGCGCAAATCTCCGGCCTGCTGTCCGCTTGCGCTGACGGCATTTTGCAGGGTCCGTTCCGCCAGCCAGCCGGGGGTGTAGTATTCCCCAAGGGCATGGCGGAGGGCCGGGGGGACCACGGTTTCGTAGATGCGGCTGAGACTGTCCGGGGAAAGGGTGCTGCCTTCCGGACAGGTGTCAAAGGACTCCAGACAGGCCCGCAATTCCTCACACTGGGTTTCCAGCGCCGGGTCCCAGATGTCCAGCGGCCAGATATACCAGTCATCCCCACAGAAATTGCGGATACCCCGGTTAACAAAGGCCCTGCCGGAGAGAAGCTCCGTCAGAGGCGGTTCGGGGGTCGCACCCCGGAGGGTGTTCCAGGCGATGAGCTTGATGAGCACACTGTAAAAGGTCTGGATGCTTTGCAGGAGCCGGGGCAATTCCGGCGGTGTGTCAAAACCAAACCGATCACCCAAGGACCCGGCGTCGGTTTTTGCATTGGGAGAGAGCCGCTGGTGCAGATCACCGTAGATCAGCTCCAATTCCTGCGCCCACAGCTCAAACAGCGCTGAACCTTCCCACAGGGTGGGGTCCAGCCACTGATAAAAACAACGGACACACCGCACCATGACGCCATGGAGCGGTGTGTCCTCTTTTTTCAGTTGGATCAAGATGGAATGCAGATCGTACATGGTCCCTCCGGCGGGCTGACTGCCGCCTGACAGTTTATTTGGTTTCCGCAGCGGCCCGGACAGGCAGTTCACTGATGAGGGTGGAGCCCAGCACCAGAACGGCGCCAAGGATCCCGCTCCAACCCAGAGGCTCCTTCAGCAGCAGAGCGGAGAGGAAGATGGCTACGATGGGGTCGATGTAGCTGAACAGCACCACCGTCTGGGCGGGGAGATAGGTCATGGAGCCGAAGAACAGGGAATAGCACCAGCCGGTGTGGAAAACACCTACGATCAGCAGCAGTACGGCGCCCAGAGGTGTCAGAGCCATAGCGGCTACATCCTCCGTCAGCAGGATATAGGGGATCATCACCAGTGCTGCCACCGCCAGCTGCACCAAGGTCCGCTCACAGGCGGGGACCTGATCCAGAAGCTTGTTGATGGACACATCGCTGGCATAAAGCACGGCGGAAAGAAGGGCCAGTAGGATACCGGTGGCTTCCCCGGCTTCCGGCAGGCCGGACTGGGGGACTCCGGAGACAAACACCATGCCGCACAGGGCGGCCAGCACGCAGAGGAGCTTTCTGGTGGTCAGCTTTTCGTGGAACAGAAAGGGGGAGGCCAGCGTCACGAACACCGGCGCCATGTAGTAGCACAGGGTAGCGGTGGCCACGGTGGTGTAACGGTAGGCTTCAAACAGCGTGATCCAGTTGAAGCTGATGATCGCGCCGGAAAGAGCCAGCAGCTTCCAATGCGGCTGGACGCTTGCCCACCGAAAGGGTGTCCGGCGGAAATACAGCAGAAGCAGCAGGAACACTGCGCCCACCGCGCCGCGGACAAAGGCGATGACAGAGGAGGGCAGGTTGATATAGCGGACAAAAATGCCGATGGTGCCGAAGGCGGTGACGGCAATGATGAGATCCAGCTTGGCACGGTTGACGGACTTCATAGGAACAAACCTCTCTTGGAAGAAAATGATATATTTTATGCCAGCAGCGGCAGCAGAACATCCGTCAGCAGTCGGAGGGCCTCTTCCAGATCAGACTGGGACAGACCGGCGTAATTGACCACCAGCGTGTGGGCGAAGCGGGGGTCCGGTACGGCGGCATACTCTGAGAGAAAGCTCAGTCGGATGCCGGCCTCCGCCGTCAGGCGGCGCAATTCTTCATCGGAGCGGTTGGTATCCAGCCGCAGCAGAAAGTGCAGACCGGCCCCCTCCTCGGAAAAGGTGACATGGCTGGCCAGCGGCGAAGCCCGGAAGGCGCTGATGGTGGCGGAGCGGCGGTCCCGATATTCCTTCCGCATCCGGGAGAGATGGCGCTCATAGTGCCCTCCGGCGATGAACCGGGCCAGAACGTGCTGCTCCAGCGCAGGGACCGTACAGGCATAGAAGCCCAGCTCCTGCCGGTAGCGTTCCAGCAGCCGGGGCGGCAGCACCAGAAAGCCGAGGCGCATAGAGGGGGAAATGGTCTGGGAAAAGGTGTTCAGATAAATGACCCGGCCCCGGTCATCGATGCTTTGCAGGGTGGGGATGGGACGGCCGGTGTAGCGGAACTCGCTGTCATAGTCATCCTCGATGATGGTGGAGCCGGTATCCTCCGCCCAGCGCAGGAGCGCCTGCCGCCGGACAATGGGGGTCACCAGTCCGGTGGGATACTGGTGGTTGGGAGAAATGTGCAGCGCCTTTGCCCCGGACCGCTCCAAAGCCGATAGCTCCACGCCCTGACCGTCCAGCGGGATGGGGGCGCAGACGGCCCCGCAGGCGTCATAGACCTGACGGATCTTGGGATAGCCGGGGTCCTCCACGGCGAACACCGTGTCCCGGCCCAGCAGTTGGGCCAGCAATAAGTAAAGGTATTCCGCACCGGCGCCGATGACGATCTGTTCCGGGGAGACTGCCATACCTTTGAAGTCCCGGAGATCGTCGGCAATGGCCTGCCGCAGGGCAGCCAAGCCCTGATGGGGGACCGGGGACAACAGAGCTTCCGGTGCTTCCGAGAGGACCTGCCGGGTGAGGCGGGCCCAGGTGGAAACGGGGAACCGGGCGGTGTCCACCTGGTTGCGGCCCAGATCCAGCCGCCAGGAAACAGCGGGGGTCTCCGGCATCAAAACCGAGCGGACAGCAGGCGGTGGGGCCTGCTCCACGGCGGAGACAAAAAAGCCACGCTTGGGCCGGGCCTGTAAATAGCCCTCCGCTTCCAACTGGCTGTACGCGCCCTCCACGGTGACAACGGAGACCCGCAGATGCTCCGCCAGCGCCCGCTTGGAGGGAAGCCGCGTCCCGGCGGGCAGAGCACCGCTGAGGATATCCGCCCGGATGCGGCGGCACAGGTATTCATAGAGGGGGAGAGAACCCCGCTCCTCCATGGGGTAAGTCAGCATAGCGGCACCTCCAGAATGGGATGGGAAGAAAGCGCCCCGGCAAGGGTGACCCAGCCGGGGCGGAATGATTAGAAAGAAAACTCAGAAACTGCCCGGGCCGTCGGAGAAATCTGACTGCCGGGAGCGGAACTCCGGCATATCTTCCTTGGCGGCATCGAAATAGGCAAGCTGGACGCACTGGTAGTTGGGCAGGTAGAAGATGGACAGCGCATAAACGAAGGCGGAGGCTGTCAGGATCTGCCACAGAGGCATGGGAGCGGCGAGGGCCGCATAGGGGTCCATACCGCTGAACCCAAGGGTCAAGATCGCCTGACTCGTAAAAAAGAGACTGGGAAGTATACTCAGTAGGATCCAGCCCATGTAGCTGAGATCCAGCTTGAACAGCTCCATTTTATACCCCTGCGTCTGCCGCTTGCTTAAATTCAGTGCCTCCATAATATCCATATCCGGATTTTCATAGAGATTATAGAGGGCGAAGCGGTAGCGGTAGTAGGCAATGAAGCTGGGAACCACAAACAGCATGGACCACAGGAACACAAACAGGTTGATCACGATGTTCAGAGCGATGATTTTGCCGGTGAAGGAGAACCCGTCGAACAGCACCGCGTATTCCGAGCGTTCCCGGCGGCGGATGTCCATGCAGTAGAGGGCAAAGCCGGCGGCTAAGATCCATCCGGCCAGCGTTGTGAGGATGGAGAGGAAGGTGGACACCAACTCCGGTCCGGGGAACAGGGCCTCCATCAGGCTGAATAGGAACAGACAAATGCAGTACAGGGCCGTCATACCCTTGGGGGATACCTGCGCCGTCTGCAAAAGTTCTCGGGTCTGGGCTTTCAATGCGGCGCGGTCAATGGGTTTCGTCATAAAAAGGGACCTCCATTCGCCGCTCCGGCAGACAGGCCGGACTGCGGCGATACTTTCTGAAAGATATGCTTCATCATAGCATACCTCCGAAAAAAAGACAAGAGAGGCAGAGGAGGTACAGCGACTGCGGGAGTTGTCGGCAGGAAAATATGCAGGTTGACCAAAAAGAGAGGGTAGGCTTGTGCAAAAACAGGGAAAAAGTGGAGGAATACAAAGAAATTGATAAATTTTATACAAAAAAACGAATTCATAGTCTGGACATTTTTCGATGGGTGGTGTAGAATAAAACGCAGTATGTGATAGTGTGCCGAAGCATGGCCTGCCATGCCATTGCCCGATGGCGGGGCGGGGTATGCTTTGACACCTATCAATGGAGTAAGAATGAGGTGAAGACAATGGCACAAGCTTTCTTTGGCGGCGTTCATCCCCATGATATGAAGGCCGCAACCAATGAAAAGGCCATCGAGCAGCTGGCACCCCCGGCTACCGTGGTCATCCCCATGTCGATGCACTTTGGCGCACCCTGCACCCCGATCGTAAAAGTAGGCGACCAGGTAAAGGTGGGTCAGAAAATCGGCGAATTCAAGGGGCTGGGCGCCCCGATTCATGCCAGCGTTTCCGGTACGGTGAAGGCCATCGAGCCCCGGCCCTTCTCTATGGGCGGCGACATGGTGTCCGTTGTGATCGAAAACGATTTCCAGAACACGGTCAGCGAAGAGGTGAAGGCTCCTGCCGATCCCGACGCTCTGACGGTGGAGGAAATGGTCGAGATCGTGAAGAATGCCGGTATCGTGGGTATGGGCGGCGCGACCTTCCCCACGCATGTTAAGATCTCCGGCGGCATCGGCAAGGTGAAGGACGTGCTCATCAACGGCGCTGAGTGCGAGCCTTACATCACCGGCGACCATCGGGCCATGCTGGAGCGTCCCGAGGAGATCATCGGCGGCGCTACCTATCTGGCCAAGATGTTCGGCGTGGACAAGGTCATCATCGGCGTTGAGGACAACAAGCAGAACGGCATCGACGCCATGAACAAGGTCATCGCTGAGAAGAAGGCCCCCGTTGTGGTGGAGCCTCTGCGCTGCCGTTACCCCCAGGGCGGTGAGAAGCAGCTGATCCAGGCCATCACCGGCCGTCAGGTGCCTCCCGGCGGCCTGCCCGCTGATGTGGGCTGCGCGGTGTTCAACATCAACACCACCATCTGCATCTTCAAGGCCATCACCACCGGTATGCCCGTGGTGAACAAGGTGGTCACCGTGTCCGGCTCCGGCATCGTGGACCCCAAGAACATCGAGTGCCCCATCGGTACCCCCGTGTCTCTGCTGCTGGACGCTTGCGGCGGCGTGAAGGACGGTACTTACAAGCTCATCGCCGGCGGCCCCATGATGGGCATGGCCCAGTACACCGCGGATATTCCCGTGGCTAAGGGCACCGGTGCCATTCTCGCTTTCTGCGAGAAAGAGGAGCAGACCGTTGAGCATCCCCAGTGCATCCGCTGCGGCAAGTGCGTTGCCGCCTGCCCGGTGCACCTGGAGCCTCTCTTTATGTATCAGTATGCCGAGAAGGGTATGGTGGATGAGCTGAACGAGGCCCACATCATGGACTGCATGGAGTGCGGCGCCTGCGCTTACGCCTGCCCCGCCCGTATGCACCTGACCCACATGTTCAAGACTGGCAAGCAGCTCGTCAAGAACAAGATGGCTGCCGATCGGGCCGCCGCTGAGGCCAAGAAGGCCGCGGAAGCGAAGAAGGAGGCATAAGAGATGACCGATTACAAGAATTTGAAGCTCATTGCCACTTCCAACCCTCACATCCGCGGCAGTGAGACCACCCGGTCCATCATGCTGGACGTCATCATTGCCATGTGTCCCGCTCTGATCTGGGCCATCATTTACTTCGGCGTGGAGGCTCTGCTCCTCACCGCCGTGTCCGTCATTGGCTGCGTTGTCTTTGAGGGACTGTACCGCAAGCTCATGCACAAGCCCCAGTCCATCGATGACCTCTCTGCTGTGGTCACCGGTATGCTGCTGGCTTTCGTCTGCCCCGCCACCACCCCGCTGTGGATGATCCTCATCGGTGACTTCTTTGCCATCATTGTGGTCAAGCAGCTTTTTGGCGGCATCGGCAAGAACTTCCTGAACCCTGCTCTGGCAGGCCGTGCCGCTCTGCTGGCCAGCTATGCCGGCGCCATGACCACCTGGCTGCCTGCCGGCACCAAGGCCGCCATCGGCGGCGGTATGCCTGTGGACGTGGTTTCCGCCGCGACCCCGCTGGCCTATCTGAAGACCGGCGATCTGGAGGGCCTGAAGCAGATCGCCTCCGTGGGTGATATGTTCCTGGGCAAGGTGGGCGGCTCCATGGGTGAGGTTTCTGCCCTGATGCTGCTCATCGGCGGCCTGTACCTGATCTGGCGCAAGGTCATTAACTGGCAGACTCCCGTGGCCTACATCGCCACCGTGGCTGTTCTGACCGTGCTGTTCCCCAAGGCCGGCGGCGCTGAGTATATGCTTTACAGCATCTTCGGCGGCGGCCTGTTCCTGGGCGCTTTCTTCATGGCTACCGACTATGCCACTTCTCCCGTCACCAAGAAGGGCCAGCTGATCTACGGTATTGGCTGCGGCCTGTTCACCGTGTTCATCCGGTACTTCGGTTCTTACAATGAGGGCGTTTGCTACTCCATCATGGTCATGAACTGCTGCACCGCGTTGATCGACAAGTACACCAAGCCCGTTCGTTTCGGCGTGGTGAAATCCGACAAGAAGGAGGCAGCCGCGAAATGAGCAATGAAGTGAAGACCAAGGAAAAGGTCAATATGGACCCCAAGTACATCATCAAGCTGACTGTGACCCTGCTGCTTACCTGCATGGTCGTGGCCGGCCTGCTGGGCTGGGTCAACAGCATCACTAAGGACAGGATCGCCGAGATTACCTGGAACAAGACTGTAGATGCCATGAAAAATGTCATCATCGCAGACGAGTTCTCCGACGCGCTGGATCTGACTGACAACATGACATCTGCGGCCACCGCTCAGGGCGGCACCCTGGATGCCGTCTATCAGGCTCAGTCCGGCGGCCAGATGGTGGGCTACGCTGTCAGCGTGTCTGCCTCCGGCTCTCAGGGCACCATCTCCATGATGGTGGGTATCGACATGGACGGCGCTGTCACCGGCGTTTCCATTATTAGCAACTCCGAAACCTCCGGCATCGGCTCTAAAGTTATGAATAATGAAACTTTGACTTCTGGGGCTAATGCTGGCCAAGGCGTTCTGGAACAGTTTATCGGCAAGTCCGCCGCTGACGGTGTTCTGTCCGTTGGCTCCAACGTGGACGCCATCACCGGCGCTACCGTGTCCACCAAGGGTGTGACCACCGGCGTCAATGCCGCTTTGGCTGCTGCCGGCGTCATCGGTTAAGAGAGGAGGACACTGAAGTATGAATCTTGGTAAACAATTCAAGGACGGTATGCTGACGCAGAACCCCGTTCTGGTTCAGGTGCTGGGCATGTGCTCTACCATGGCCATCACCACCTCTTTCTTCAACGGCATCGGCATGGGTGTGGCGGTTACCATCATCCTGACCCTGTCCAACATCATTATTTCCGCTATGCGGAAGATCATCCCTGATAAGATCCGTATCGCCATGTTCATCGTGGTGATCGCCGGCTTCGTGACCTGCGTGGACCTGTCTATTCAGGCATTCCTGCCGGATCTGGCCAACTCTCTGGGCGTGTTCATCCCCCTGATCGTGGTGAACTGCATCATCCTGGGCCGTGCGGAGGCTTTCTCCTACAAGAACGGCATGGTTGCCTCTTTCTTTGACGGCATCTTCCAGGGCATCGGCTACACCTGGGTCCTGCTGGCTATGTGCATCATCCGTGAGTTCCTGGGCGGCGGCACCTTCGGCGGCGGCGTCCTGGGCGCTGTGAACGAGGCTGGTCAGCATGTGGGCATCCAGATCTTCCCTGCTGATTACGGTATCGGTATGCTGACCCTGCCTGTGGGCGGCTTCCTGGTGCTGGCTGCTCTGATCGCTGCCATGCAGTGGGCTCTGGCTCGTCCCAAGAAGGATAAGGAGGAGAGCAAATAATGGAAATCTTTAAGCTGCTTTCGATCACGCTGGGTGCAATCCTGGCAAACAACTTCATCTTCTCCCAGTTCCTGGGCTGCTGCCCCTTCCTGGGCGTTTCCAAGAAGGTGGATACCGCAGTGGGCATGGGCGTGGCCGTTACCTTCGTTATGGGTCTGGCCTCCGCTGTGTGCTTTGTGGTGAACAAGTACATCCTGATCCCTCTGGATCTGGCTTACATGCAGACCGTGGCATTCATTCTGGTCATCGCTTCTCTGGTGCAGTTCATCGAGATGTTCCTCCAGAAGGCCATGCCCGCTCTGTATACCGCTCTGGGCGTGTATCTGCCCCTGATCACCACCAACTGCGCGGTTCTGGGCGTTGTGCTGCTGAACGTGCAGAACGGCTACAACTTCATTGAGTCTGTGGTCTACGGCATCACCGGCGGTCTGGGCTTCCTGCTGGCCATCGTGCTGTTCGCCAGCATCCGTGAGCGTCTGGTGTTCGCTGACTATCCCAAGTGCTGGGACGGTTTCCCCATCGCGCTGATCACCGCCGGCCTGATGGCTCTGGCCTTTATGGGCTTCTCCGGCCTGAAGGTTTGGTAAGGAGGTAGGAAAGATGGGAAATATTATTGCTGCTATCGCAGTTCTGGGCGCTCTGGGCGCTCTGTTCGGACTGATCCTGTCCGTGGCTTCCAAGATCTTTGAGGTCAAAAAGGATCCCCGCGAGGAGGCTATCCTCAGCCATCTGGCCGGCGCTAACTGCGGCGGCTGCGGCTACCCCGGCTGCGGCGGCTGCGCTGCTGCCATTCTGGCCGGCAACGCTCCTGTCACCGCTTGCGCTCCCGCAGGCCCCGACAATGCTGCCGCCATCGCTGAGATCATGGGCATGGCTGCTCCCACCGGTGAGCGTCAGGTGGCCTTCGTCCGCTGCAACGGCGGTGAGGCTGCCAAGAAGCGCTATCAGTATGTGGGCGTGCATGACTGCCTCTCTGCCACCAAGGTTGCCGCCGGTCCTCTGGAGTGCCGCTTCGGCTGCCTGGGCTTCGGCTCCTGTGTGAACGCCTGCCAGTTCGGTGCTATGTCCATCGGTCCCAACGGCACCGCCGTTGTGGACCCTGAGAAGTGCACCAACTGCGGCGCCTGCATGAAGGCCTGCCCCCGCGGCCTGATCACCTCCGTGCCCGTGAGCAAGAAGGTCCACGTGGCCTGCGCCAACCTGGATAAGGGCAAGGCTGCTATGAGCGTCTGCGGCAACTCCTGCATCGGCTGCGGCCTGTGCGAGAAGGAGTGCAAGAAGGACGCCATCCATGTGGTCAACGGCGTGGCTGTCATCGACTATGACAAGTGCGTGGGCTGCAAGCTCTGCACCAAGGTCTGCCCCCGTGACGCCATCCTCCCCAAGGCCACCGCTGAGGAGAAGGAAAAGTATAAGGCCATCAAGAAGGCTCAGGCTGAGAAGGCCGCCGCTGCCAAGAAGGCTGCGGAAGAGGCTGCTCCTCAGGCCTAAGACTCCGTCTACGGATCAAATCCCGGCGCGGTCTGTCTCTGATCAGGACAACAACTGAATCCGGGAAAACCCCGACAGATCATCGCTTTGCGATGTCTGTCGGGGTTCCTTTATAACAAGGTTCCAGTTTGACTTTGTATTCTAAAAGGATCCAGAGCCTTGTATCTTCGATGGTTTCAGAGGGCATAGAAAGACAAAAGGGAATTAGGATATATAAAAACACGGGCTGAAAGTGTAAACACTTTCAGCCCGTGAACAGTTGGGATTTATCGATTTACCGCTTGCCCGGCGTTTTCGCCGTTAGAGGGGGCGGGGGAACCGCCGTATTCTGTTTGCTCCCGCCGCATGAGCGAGACGCGGACACGGAGCTGCTGGAGCTTGTTCTCCCCCTGAATACCCACCTTTTCGTAAATATCCCGACGGTAGGAGTAGACCGTGCTCATCTTTTTCCCTAATTGCTCCGCCAATACCTGAACGCTGATGCCGTCTACCATGGCGTCAATCACAGTCCGCGCTTCCGGTTCCAACTTCTGATAGGCGGACAAGAACAGTTGATATTCCTCGGGATCGATCTCGCTCTTTCGACGCTGGGCCAGACGCTTGGCGTTGGCCTCTGCCTGCTCCATTTGGCCCCGCAGGTCCTGCCGCTCTGTTTCCAGATCCGTGATGGTCCGCTCATGGACACGCAGCTTGTTGGAAAGGGGCAGAAGCTCTTCGAAGAAAGGGTTTCCCGCCTCGCCGCCGATCTCGGTGACATGATCAATGTCTTCCAGAATGGGCCTGAAATAACGCCGCGTGTAAAACAGACAGCAGACCACGCCGAAAAACATCAGCAATATCAGCAGCCCGCCGATCTCCAATTTGCTTTTCAGCAGGAGCCGACCATAGTCTCTTTTGGGGATCAGAACCGTCAGGGCATGAGGCTCGATATCGCCGCTGGCGGCCATGAAGGGCTGAGAAAGGCCCACGAAGGACAGCTCCGCTCCGGTGTAGGAGGTTAGCCCTTCCTGGAGCGGTTTTTCCGTCAGCAACTCGTCCGGGACAAAGCAGAAGCCATTTGCGGGATAGGCCAGAAGACCCTTTGAAATATCCAGCCCCGCCGCACTGTCCGACAGGACGCAGGCCAGTCGGCTGACGCCGGAGGGCTGAGCGTGGTGGGAGGAGAAGTAGGCCTGATTCACCGAAAAGCCGCACAGGCCGTAGGCTGTACCATCCCCACCCAGCATGGGAACTGTTAGAAGGATCGCGCGTTCAGAGGTGTCGGGCAGGGTCAGCAGTGAGGTTGTCCGGCAGTCACGCTCAATGGGAACGGATGCCGTTTTCAGATGTTCGGCAAAGCCGGGGAACTCCGACAGGTCAAATTCCTGCGCCCATTTCCGGTGGGGCATCACATCATGCCGCCGTCCGATGTCCGCCATGCCGCGGTAGAGCAGCAGCCCACTTGTGGTGTGGGCGGCGTTGCTCCGCTGGACATACAGGCCGCTGAAGGAGCTGTCAGCACTGACAAGAGAGGTGTTCAGCACTACGAACGCGCCGGAGCAGTCCGCCTGACGTACATACTGGCATAGCGGCTCCAGCATAGCCTCCTCCAGCCGCTCTACAGCGTCCACGTCCCCATCCAGTTTGGAAAGGTCCGTTGTCTGTTTTTCCAGAATGGCGGTCATGTCCTCGGAGAGATGAAGCCCCATTACGGAGACATTCCGCCACAGGGATTCCATGTCCGATTGAAACGCCTCCATCCGGAAGGTCAGCGATTTCGCCAGCTCCTCCCGGGGGCTTTTCAGCTGTCCCAGCAGAAGAAGGACAGCGAACAGCGTTACCAGCAGCAGCGCCGCCAGTGCGCCCATGTAGAGGAACAGCCGCCGTCGCATGGAGGGCTTGGCCTGTTTCAGTTTGGAAAAAGAAAACCCGGACATGGGCCGTCCCCCTCTTTCAGCATGACAGTGTTCTCAATGGATAGCGCACAGCAGCGCCCAGGTTTCCTCTGCCAATGTGTCAATGCTTTCACCGGCAGCAGCACGGGCGGGAAGCTCCTGCTGCATTTTCCGCAGGCCGTCGTAAAGTTGGCTGACCTTTCCGTAGTAGCCCTCAAAGCGAGGCTCGGATAAGGGAGTGTAGCTTTCCTGCATGATTTTCAGGGCTGCGTAAAGCTGACGATAGCTTTCAGTCGGTTCCGGGAACTTATCATAATTTTCGATGGCGTCAAAGGCACCGTTCCGTACCGGCATATAACCGGTCTGGGCCACAAAGTCCAGATTCCGCTCACTTTCCGTCAGCCAGCGGACGAACAGCGCGGCGGCCTCCGCCTTCTGGTCGGTGGTTTTGTAGGCACAAAGGCCCACGCCTGCCTGCGCCATCAGAGCGTCTGCACCTGCCGTTTTCGGCATGGGCAGTACATGGAGATCCATGGGCTCCTGCGTGCCGTCCCGGTAGGTGACGGTATCGTTATAGTAGAGGATCGCCGCGGAGGAGCCGAGACCGGAGAGAACATCGCCTGTCATGACCTGCGTGTTGGAATAGAGATCGGAGACCACCACATGGCCCTGAGCCAGAGAGCGGGCGAACTGCATTCAGCTCTCCTTGAATACGACATTATTGGTATCATACCAGCCGTTTTTCGTGTAGGAATCACCGCTGCCGTGCTCCAATGCGTTCAATTCTACAGAACGGATGGGATAGTCCAGTGCGCAGAAGGCCTCGCCGCCGGACCAGTCATAGAACTCTCCGGCAGCATCGTAAAAGCCCTCCCATGTGGAAAGGTCTGCGTAACTGACGCCGGTGGCCTGAGAAAAGCGGGCGAAGCCGCTGCCGTTGCACATCAGAAGCTGGGTGGATTTGGAAATAGGGAAGAGCAGCAGGGTTCCGTCCTCCGTCATGCCGTCGGCCAGAAAGCCGGGGACAAAGTTGAAGAGCTCCTCCGCCGTAAACCAAGCGTTCCAATCTACCAGATTGTCCGAGCCCAGCGCCGTGGCGTCGCTGATGTGGCAGGTGAACAGATCGGGCATTTCCGGTGCGTCTCTGCCGCCCTTCTGGGCTTCCTTGAGGAAGCCGCCGATCTTGGAGGCACTGCTGAGATTGGTCACCTGTACCCGGACGCCTTCTTCTGCCCCACGGTACGGTTGAATTCCTGCACCAGCAGATCCATAGGCGAGCCGGACTGCTCGCCGTAAACGTGCCAGAAGTTCAGCGTCACCGGGTCGCTCTCCCGGAGCAGGGACTTCTCTCCGCAGCCGGAGAGGGTAAACACAAGGGCGGATACCAGCAGCAGGGAAAACAGACGCTTTTTCATGGGAAACCCTCCAAAATCGAGAAGCTGTTCATAAATCAGCGGTATTTTTGAAGCTTTTCGGTAAAATTTAGCCTTCAGGCCCCTAATTCGGAGAAATTAGGGTTAACAAAATAAGAGATCCATGCTATACAAAAAGTGAGGTAAATTTGTCAAAGCGGGGCGGCAGCCGCTGCCCGGCTTCAAATTCATACACTTTATTGTAGCACACCCCACGGCGTTTTTACAAGGCGAAAAGCGGGAAAGAAGGGGGAAATACGGATGGTTCAGGCGAAGAAAACGGCCGCCTACCGGGTCATCGCCGGTCCCGGCGGTAAGCGGGTCTTTCGGTTCTACTGCGACATTTCCGGTGAGCTGTGCTGCGTGACCAAGTCCATTCGGGCGGATACGGAGGACGAGGCACTGGAGATCGCGTGGGAGACGGAGGGGCGGTGGGCCTTTGACCGATGCCCCCAATGCGGTCGGTATGTGTCCTCCGCCATGTTCAACATCAACGCGGAGCGGTGTCTGGACTGCGCCCCCTGGGAGAACGAATACCCTGTGTTCTGCCACCACTGCGGCATCAGGCTGAAAGACCCGGACGCCTTCTTCTGCCCCGCCTGCGGGGCGCGGCTGCTGGTGGGCGGCACAGAGGAAGAGGAGGGAAGGACCGAATGACGGAGTATGACCTGGAAACCAAAAAGGCCTTGCGTCGGGTGTCCCTTCTGGAATATGGCTTCGGGCCGGAGACTCTGCGGGGACGCAAGATCTGCCCGGCCTGCGGCAGGGGCAACGGCGCTTACCGGACAGACTGTATCTCCTGCGGCGCGGCGCTGCCAAAGGAGACCCTCTATGACTTCTACCGCGCCCGCCATCGCTGCTGTCCCGGCTGCGGTGTGGTGGTCACGGACGTTGCGGTGTACTGTCCCGAATGTGGGACGCGGCTGTCTAAAGAGACGGGAGCAAAGGGGGCGTCTGGATGAGCATTTTCCAAAAGTGGGAGCTGTCCACCTGCGGCGGAACGGAGCCGACGCCGCCCAGAGCGGCGGTATGCTTTACCACATCTGCTATGACCCGTCGGGCGGCAGACTGGCTTGCGCGGCTGGGGGGATGCAGACCCCTGGGCATCCTCTCCGACCACGGCGAGGATGTGATCTGGCAGTGTGAGGCGGAGAACGTGGATCTTTTGCTGCTGGAAACCGATTTTTCCCCGGCGGCGGAGGATACCAAGGACGTTTCCGCCCGCTGCGACATCGCCATCGAGGTGCGGCGCAGGCTGCCGGAGTGCAAGGTGTATCTGGCCTGCGAGGACGGCTGCCTGGAAAAGCTGCCCGCGCTGGACAAGGCGGTGGAGCTGGCTCTGATCGACGGCTACTGTGTTGGCAGTATCACTCCGCAGCAGATGCGCACATGGCTGAACGAAGCGGCAGAGGCCATACACCGACGGGAGAGCCGCCGTGACTGGACGTGCCGGCAGGATGTCCTCTCCGACGAGTGATCTTAAAACGAAACAACAGGCCAGGCATCCAAAATGAATGCCTGGCCTGTTGCTTGGCGGAATCAGATCAAAAGCGATCCTGCAGTTGAAAACGGGGCAAGCCGTGTCAGAGCAGGTGGATCAGCCCCAGCGTCATCAGGGTCACGAGACTTCCGGCAATGAGTAGTCCCAGCGTGATGGCAGGCAGAGCGTGGCGCAGGCGGATGTTCAGAAAGGCCGCAATCAGAGCCCCGGTCCAGGCTCCGGTCCCCGGCAGGGGGATGGCCACGAACAGCATCAGCCCCAGCAGACGGTATTTCCGCACCAGACGCCCCTTCAGGTGGGCACGGCGCTCCAAGGCATCGATCTTCGGAGCGAAGAAGGCGTGCTTCCGCAGCCGGTCAAAGACCTGACGCACCAGCAGGATGATAAAGGGCACTGGCAGCAGGTTGCCGAAGATGGCAGCGCCGCAGGCCAGCCACGGGTCCAGCCCGGCGGCGATCCCGGCGGGGATGGCGCCCCGCAGCTCCACCACCGGAACGGCGGCGATGGCCATGGTCATAATGTACTTTCCCAGAACGGTTTCCCAAAAGGCCATGAGGTCCCCCTTGCATAAAAATTGCCCCGGCGTGTGACCGCCGGGGCATCGGCTATCATAGTTTACTCCAGATTCAGGTGTTTTTGCAAGAAGTAAACCGTTAAGAAATAGAAAACGGCACAGTAAATAAGTTCCAGAACGATCAAAAACCACATACCCAGATGCATACCGGCCACAACGGAAACGTTGGGCTCCCAGTCCAGCAGAAGCCGGTGGAACCAGGAATCGTTCACCAGTGCCATGCCGAGGCCGCCCAGAATCTGGAGAGCAATGCCCGTTGCGATATAGAATGCCACGCTCAGAAGCCCCTTGTGATTGGGAAAACTGAAGCCGATGGACATGGCCGAATAAAAGCGCAGACACAGGCCGAAGGAGCCCAGTACGCACAAAAGCAGCAGTTCCACGGCGAAGGCCGCGCCGTTGGCCACCAGATCCAGGTGGTTTATCCGGACTGCGTAGTCCAGCAGATTCAGGAAGCCGTGCCACAGATCACCCACAAAACGGATGTCAAAGGCCATGATGCAGCAGGAGAGACCGATCACCACAACAGTGGCGGCGAACCAAACGGTAGAGACGATGAGCTTGCTCCAGATCTGTTGGTGGACGCACACCGGAAGGGTCATCATTACGTAGCCCTCGTCCTGCAGGAGATTTTTGTAAAACCGGTTGATCATCAACACAAAAGAGATGATTCCCACGGCGAAGATCCCCACGATGAACAGCATGATGAAGATGGTACCCAGCGTGCGCAGGAGGGAGCTGTCAGAATTCAGCATACCCCGGCTGGAGAAATTGGCACCCACAGACACCAGCAGCAGGATGCCGAACAGGGGCAGCATGATCCGGCCGGTGGCCCGGAACTCATGCTTCAACAACTTTCTCAGCATTTGAACACCTCCCGGAACAGCGCGTCCACGCTCATGCCCTTTTCCTCCCGAATCTGATCCACGGAGGACTGTAGCACCAGATGCCCCCGGTCGATGAACACCACCTCATCCAATACCTTTTCCACGTCGGCAATGAGGTGGGTGGAAATGACCACGGCGGCGTCGGGATTATAATTGGAAATAATGGTGGAGAGAATATAATCCCGTGTGGCGGGGTCCACGCCGCCGATGGGCTCGTCCAGCAGATACAGCCGGGCGGCTCGGCTCATGACCATAATGAGCTGAACCTTTTCCCGGGTGCCCTTGCTCATCTGCTTGATCCGCTGCTTGGGCTGGATGTTCAGATGGTGAAGCATCTCCTCCGCAGCCTGACGGTGGAAGTCCGGGTAGAAATCCTCGTAAAAATCCATGAGCTGACCGGCGCTCATCCAGGTGGGGATGGCGGTGCGCTCCGGCAGATAGCTGACCATGGCGTGGGTCTCCCGACCGGGGGTCCTGCCGTCGATCAAAATTTCCCCGCTGCTGGGGGTCAGCAGGCCATTGGCCAGCTTGATGAGGGTGGTCTTGCCGCTGCCGTTGGGACCTAAAAGGCCCACGATCCGGCCCGGCTCAATGGCAAAGCTGACGCCATCCAGCGCCGGAACCTTGCCGTAGCTCTTGGAGAGCTGGTTACATTCTAAAATCGGCATATGTTCACTCCTTTTCCGACTCCTGCCGCAGCAGCGACAGCAAGTCTTCCTTTTCAAATCCCAGACGCTCCATATCGGTCAGAAAGGACCGCACCCGGTCCGCCGCCAGTGCATGGCGGGCCTCCGTAATGGCCGTCTGATCCTCCGTTACATAGCGGCCGGAGGTCCGCTGGCTGTATACCAGTCCGTCCCGCTCCAGCTCCGTCAAGGCCCGCTGCATGGTGTTGGGGTTGACGCCCGCCTCCATAGCCAGATCTCGCACGGAGGGCAGCCGCTCTCCCGGCGAGAACGCACCGGAGACGATGCCGGCCCGGATCTGCCCGATGAGCTGGGCGTAGATCGGGGCATCATTGGAAAACTGCCAGTTCATGAGCCACCTCCTCGTGTTATTGTGTTAAGCAACTAATACAATAACACAAAATGGGGAATTGTCAAGAGGGCAGATTTGAATTTTTGAAATTTTTGCGGAAAACCATGTTTCTGATGACACAGGTTCCGCTTGTCCTACAGGCGGATGCGTGGTATAATATTCTGTCACAATGTGGAATTTCGCCGAAAACCGGCGTGATACAACAATAAGGAGGCTTTCATGAGCTGGAAAGAAAAACGATTGATCACGATTCTGAGCATCATTCTGGCGGTGCTGTGCGCCGCGGTGCTCGTCGTGTTGAGCATCCGCTACCGGGCGGCCCAGGCTGCCAAGGATCAGAACACCGTTTCCCCGTCGGACATCGCGGAGGCAGCCCGGAGTGAATATGTGGCCCTGTCTTACAGCAATGGCTCCACAACGCTGTCCTTCTCCCTGAATGAGAACGGCGTCTGGACCTGGGACAGTGAGCCGGACTTCCCGCTGGACGATACCAACGTCAAGTCCATTCTGACGATTTTGGAGACCCTCAAGCCCCAGCAGACCTTGGATATGCCGGAGGACCTGTCGGTGTACGGATTGGATGCCCCGGATGTGAGCCTGACGGCCACAGCTCCGGATGACGCGGTGCTGACCGTTACCTTGGGGAATGCCACCACCGATGGAACCAGCTATTACGCGACTATCAACAGCGACCCGGACCACGTTTTTATTCTGGCGGGAACGCTGCGTCAGGCCATGCAGACGCCCATCTACCAGATGTGCCGCCTGCCGGTGCTGCCGGAATTGACGGAGAGCACCATCACGTCCATCCAGCTGCAGGGACCGCTGGTGGAGCAGGTGGATCTGGAAGGGAACAGTACTCAGGTCCGGAATTCCACTGTGCTCACTGCCACCCATGCGGAGGATGACAGCACTGCCGTTTCCTGGCGTTCCGGCGGGGCCAATATTACCGATGCCCCGTCCCTGCGGGCGCTGCTGGAGGATCTGGCGGCTTTGAAAGTGGCGGAATGTGTGGACTTCCGTCCCTCTGATGACGCGGTGACCTTCTGCGGTTTTCAGGACCCTGTGACGCTGACGGTGCATTATCAGACCGCCACCGGCATTGAGGGCATTTTTGAAATGAACGTCGGAACTCAGAATATGGGCGGCACCGGCCGCTACGTCCGCTTCGGGGACGAGCCGGCCATCTACCTCATGGAGCTGGAGCTGCTGGACCCCATGATGCGGCTGGCCTATCAGGGAATGGAGGAAGCGTCCTGACGGGAGGGAAGAACGATGCGTGTTCTCATAGTGGAGGATGAGGTCCGTCTGGCGGAGACCCTCCGGGACCTGCTGGAGCTGGAGCGCTATACCGCGGACATCTGTCATGACGGGGAAAGCGGTTTGGATAACGCTTTGTCCGACATCTATGATCTGGTGATTTTAGATGTGATGCTGCCGAAGAAGGACGGATTTTCCGTCCTGCGGGCGCTGCGGCAGGCGAGGAAAACCGTCCCGGTGCTGATGCTCTCGGCCCGTTCGGAGCTTGCGGACCGGGTGGAGGGGCTGGACTGCGGTGCGGACTACTACCTCACCAAGCCCTTTGAACCCAAGGAACTGCTGGCCTGCGTCCGGATGCTGACCCGGCGTCAGCCGGAGCAGCGGGCCTCTCAGAATCTGGAATACGGCGATCTGCGGCTGGAAACGGATACCTTTCAGCTTAGCTGCGGAGAGCGGTCCGTCCGGCTCAGCCGGAAGGAATTTGATATGCTGGAGCTGCTAATGCGGAGCCGGGAAATGGTCCTCACCAAGGAGAATCTGATCCTCAAGCTGTGGGGGTATGAATCCGATGCCGAGGACAACAATGTGGAGGTCTACATTTCCTTTTTGAGGAAAAAGCTGGACTACCTCCACTCGAAGGTAAAGATCCGTACCATCCGCATGGTGGGCTACCGGTTGGAGCAGGAAACCTGACTATTCGACTTTTCCACAGCTTTTTCAACATTTTCCACAGACTTTTCGACAAGGGGAGGCACTTGTCATGATCCGGAAACTGCGCTGGAAATTCGTGGCGGTGTGTATGGGGCTGGTGGCCCTGGTGCTCTCGGCGGTGTTCGGCGCCGCCTATCACGCCGTCCGGCAGAATATTGAGGATCTCAGCCGCCAAATGCTGTATCAGGTCTTGCGGGAGGACAGCGGCCGGGGCGCTGTGCCCAACCCCACCATTGAGATCGGCGGGGACCGGGTGCTGCTGCCTTATTTCACGGTGAATATCTGGGGGGATACCGCCTATATCACCGGCGGTACCTATGCCGATTTGGAGAATACCGATACCCTGCGGGACATTCTCAGCCAATGCTTGGAGCAGGGAGCGGCGGAGGGGACGGTCAGCGAGTATCACCTCCGCTATCTCTCCATGGACAACGGTCTTTATCGGAAACTGGCCTTTGTGGATATGTCCATGGAGCAGGCGGTGCTGCGGCGGCTGGTCCGTTCCTACCTGCTGATTGCACTGGGAGCTATGCTGGTGCTGCTGGGCATTGCGGCAGCGGCATCTCGCTGGGTCACACGGCCGGTGGAGAAGGCATGGAAGCAGCAGCGGCAGTTTTTGTCGGATGCCTCCCACGAGCTGAAGACGCCGCTGACGGTGATCCTCTCCAACGCGGAGCTGCTGGAGGGGGCAGGTCTTGCGGAAAAGCCTGCCCGGTGGAGCGGCAACATCCATACCGAGGCGGAGCAGATGCGCACTCTGGTGGAGCAGATGCTGACCTTGGCCCGGGCGGACAACGGCGTCCGGCCTGCCGCCATAGAGCCGCTGAACCTCTCCGATGTGGCCACGGACTGCGTGCTGGCCTTTGAGCCGGTGGCCTTTGAGGCGGGAAAGCCCTTGGAGGAACGAATCACGGCGGACATTACCGTGGTGGGGGACGCTGACCGCCTGCGGCGGCTGATCTCCATTCTGCTGGACAATGCCGTGAAATACGGCGCGGAGGGCGGCCATATCACCCTGACGCTGGAAAAGACGGACCGGCAGGCCCGGCTCACCGTTTCCAATCCCGGTGACCCCATTCCACCGGAGCATCTGGCCCATCTGTTTGAGCGATTTTACCGCGCGGACGCCTCCCGTGGGGAAAAATCCGGGTTTGGATTGGGGCTGGCTATTGCGGACACCATTGCCCGGGAGCATAAGGGCATGCTGAAGGCGGAGAGCGATACGGCGTCCACCCGCTTTACCTTTACCATGCCATTGAGAAAACAAGCGTAAAAAGAATGAAAAAGCGGAACGGAGAAGCTCTCCGTTCCGCTTTTGTTAGTTGCTTCGGGTTTTATGCCTTTTTCACCTTGCGGGCCATGATCTCCGGGTCCACGCAGAAGAAGGTGAACTCGCCGGTGGCCAGCAGCTTCTCATCCTCACCCAGAATGTCCACCGCCACCAGGCAAGTGGAGTGGCCCCGGTGCCTTACCCGGGCGTCGGCCTGGATCTCACCCTCAGACTGGTTGCGCAGGAAGTGGAGAGCGCTGGTCTGCGTGACGTAATTGCGGCCATCGGTGTGGGCGGCAAAGCCGGTGGCGTTGTCTGCCATGGCGTAGATAGCGCCGCCGTGGACCATGCCATAGGAGTTTTTGCTCTCCGGCTTGATGTTCAGCCGGAATACGGCGTGATCTTCCTCTACCATGACCATTTCAATATGGTTGTAAGTGGCAAAGAGATTTTTGCGCTCTTTGTCCTTAAACATTTCAATTGTAATTTCGTCCATTTTATTTTCGTATACCTTTCTATTATACTATTTTTCAGTGTATCACATATTTTCTCTGATTTCTACTCTTTTTTTGAATTCGGGGTTGACAAACGGCCAATACGTGTTATTATGAACATATGAGCAGACATTCATGCGAAAGGAGGCCAGTCATGGAGGACCGCTACAACGTGGAGTGCTGTGAATTCATGCATGCCCACGATGAGATCGTAGAGAGAGTACAAAAGGAGATGCCGGGGGAAGATACCCTGTATGACCTGACAGAACTGTTCCGGATCTTCGGTGATTCCACCCGCATCCGTATCCTGTATGTGCTCTTTGAGGCAGAGATGTGCGTGTGCGACATCGCGGCGCTGCTGGGGATGACCCAATCCGCTATTTCCCATCAGCTCAAGGCACTGAAAAACGCCCGGCTGGTAAAGTCACGGCGGGATGGCAAAACGGTGTTTTATTCTCTGGCGGACGATCATGTGAAAACCATCATCGATCAGGGATTAGAGCATATTCTGGAGTAATTTTTGATTTCCAATTCAGTTCTCATAAATATAAAATCAGGAGGAAGCTATTATGAAGAAGCATTACAAATTCGAGATCGACTGCGCCAACTGTGCCGCCAAGGTGGAGGATGCCATTAAGAAGATCGACGGCGTCAACAACGCCACGGTGAGCTTCATGACCCAGAAGCTGACGCTGGACGCCGATGACGCCCGCTTTGACGAGATCCTGCAAAAGGTCGTAGCCGCCGCGAAGAAGATCGAGCCGGACTGCGAACTGCACCTGTAAGAACCGCCGCCGCTGGCGCGTTTCGGAGCGCAACTGCCGTAAGGCGGCGCTTCGCCTGGTCCCGAAAAGGAGGATACGATGATGACCCTTTCCAAAAAGCAAAGAAAAATGCGGAACCGCATTCTGATTGCGGCGGCTCTGCTGGTTCTTGTCAAGCTGCTGCCCCTTACCGGCTGGGTCCGGGGCCTGTGCTGTCTGGCGCCGTATTTCATCATCGGCTATGATGTGCTGCGGAAGGCGGCACTGGGCATTGTCAATGGGCAGGTCTTTGACGAAAACTTCCTGATGGCCCTTGCCACCGTGGGTGCCTATGCTACCGGGGAGTTTGACGAGGCTGTGTTCGTCATGCTGTTCTACCAGACCGGTGAGCTGTTTCAGGATTATGCCGTGGGCAAGTCCCGGACCTCCATTGCCGCCCTGATGGACATTCGCCCGGACACCGCCAATCTGGAAACGGAAAACGGCTTGGAAACGGTGGATCCGGAGGATGTGGCCGTCGGCTCCGTCATCGTGGTGAAGCCCGGTGAGCGGGTACCGCTGGACGGCACGGTGCTGGAGGGCAGCTCCACGCTGGATACCGCTGCCCTCACCGGTGAATCCCTGCCCCGAAGCATCCGTGTGGGCGATGACATCATCAGCGGCTGCGTGAACCTGACGGGGCTGCTGCGGGTGACGGTGACAAAGCCCTGTGAGGAATCCACGGTTTCCAAAATTTTGGAGCTGGTGGAGAATTCCAGCGAAAAGAAAGCCGTCAGCGAGCAGTTCATCACCCGGTTTGCCAAATACTATACCCCCTGTGTGGTATATGCGGCGCTGGCTCTGTTCCTGATCCCTACGGTCCTACTGGCGGTGCTGCCCACCCTTCCCGGATTTCTGGCGGGCACCGTCTGGACGGATTGGCTCCACCGGGCGTTGACCTTCCTGGTCATCTCCTGCCCCTGCGCGCTGGTGATCTCCGTACCGCTGAGCTTTTTCGGCGGCATCGGCGGCGCCTCCAAGTGCGGTATTCTGGTCAAGGGCGGCAACTATCTGGAAGCGCTGGCCAAGGCGGACACCGTGGTGTTTGACAAAACCGGCACTCTGACGAAGGGCACCTTTGCCGTATCCGCCGTCCATCCGGAGGCGGGCTTTGAAGCGGATCAGGTGCTGGAATACGCGGCTCTGGCGGAGCAATATTCCACGCACCCCATCGCCGTCTCTCTGCGAGAGGCCTGCAAAAGCGGAATGGACCGCAGCCGGGTCGCCAACGTGGAGGAGATCGCCGGACACGGCATCATGGCGGAAGTGGACGGCAAGCACGTCGGCGTGGGCAACAGCCGCCTGATGGAGCGGCAGAGTGTCAACTGGCTGCCCTGTGAGCTGCCCGGCACCATCGTCCATGTGACCATCGACGGCTTCTACGCCGGGCATATCGTAATCGCGGACCAGCCCAAGCCTGACGCGAAAGAGGCCATCGCCCGGTTGAAGGCTATGGGTGTGAAAAAGACCGTCATGCTCACCGGTGATACCAAGGAAGTGGCCCATACGGTGGCGGATGCTCTGGGATTGGACGAGTACCATGCGGAGCTGCTGCCGGCCGACAAGGTGGCGTGGGTAGAGGAACTGCTGAAGCAGGAGACCGGCAAGCTGGCCTTTGTAGGTGACGGCATCAACGACGCGCCGGTGCTGACCCGCGCGGACATCGGCATCGCCATGGGCGGTCTGGGCAGCGACGCGGCTATCGAAGCTGCCGACATCGTGCTTATGGACGATCAGCCCACCAAGATCGCCGCAGCCATCCGCATTGCCCGCAAAACGGTGCGGATCGTGCGGGAGAACATCGTCTTTGCCCTGACGGTGAAAGCCATCGTTCTGGTGATGGGCGCGCTGGGCAAGGCCCCCATGTGGCTGGCTGTGTTTGCCGACGTAGGTGTGGCATTTTTGGCCATTCTCAACGCCATGCGCTGCCTGTATACAGAAAAGGATAAGAAATGACACCGCAGCCCCGCCGTGCAGTACACGGCGGGGTTGTGTCCTATTCTGACACCCGGCAAAAAAGGAACAGGGAGGGCGCAGCCCTCCCTGTTCCTTTTGTTCAGCGCAGATCGGATACAATGTTGTCCACGGCGTTGTCCACCGCGATACCCAGCTTGCGGATGCTTTTCCCCACCTGTGTTTTCATGGGGTCCCGTCCGTAGGGCGACATCATACCCATTGCGGCGCCAGCCAGCAGACCGGCGCTCATGCCGACCCAAAATCCGGCACAACCTTTCATACTCCGTCACTCCTTTTTCGGTCTGAGGGTAGTATGCCCGGAGAAACGGAAAGCATGATGGAAACTCATTCCAGAATCACGCCGCCGCCCACCACGGCGTCTCCGTCATAGAGGACAACGAACTGTCCCGGCGTCACCGCCCGCTGGGGCTCCCGGAACCGCAGGCGTACCTGCCCGCCGGACAGCGGCTCCGCCACGGCCTCCGCTTCCCGCTGGGAATAGCGGGTCTTGACGGTGACGGTCATAGGGGCGGTCAAAGCGGGAATGGAGATCCAGTTCCAGTCCCCGGCAATCAGCTCTGATGTGAACAGGTCCTCATTGTGACCCAGATAGACGGCATGGTCCGCCGGGTCCTTCCGCAGGACGTACAGCGGCGGCTCGATGGCAAGACCCAGTCCCTTGTGCTGCCCCTTGGTGTAGCGGATGAACCCCTTGTGCTGGCCTAAGACGCGGCCCTCCCGGTCTACAAACGGTCCGGTGGGGGACTCGTGTCCCACGCAGCGGGTAATGAAGCTCACATAGTCCCCGTCCGGCACGAAGCAGATATCCTGACTGTCCCGCTTTTGGGCGTTGATCAGGCCGTGAGCCTCCGCCAAGGCCCGCACCGCCGGTTTTTCCAAATCGCCCAAGGGGAACAGCGTCCGGGAAAGCTGCTCCTGCGTCAAACGGCAGAGAAAGTAGCTCTGATCCTTGGAGCGGTCCGCCCCCCGGCAGAGCAGGTGACGGCCGGTAGCAGGATCCTGTCGAATTTTGGCGTAGTGGCCGGTGGCCAGATAGTCCGCCCCCAGTTTTCGGGCGGCGTCCCACATGGCGCCGAACTTGATCCGCCGGTTGCAGAATACGCAGGGATTCGGCGTGCGGCCCGCCTCGTATTCCCGGATGAAATAGTCGATGACCGTTGCCCGGAATTCCGGGGAGAGGTCCATATCGTAGAAGGGAAGCCCCAGCAGAGATGCCACGGCCCGGGCGTCGGAGCCGTCATCCGGAAGGCGGTCTGCCGGTAAAGGCAGACCGCTTAACAGGGACAGATGCAGGCCGCTGACGGCGTATCCCTGCTCTTGCAGCAAGACCGCGGCGGCAGAGCTGTCCACCCCGCCGCTCATTCCCAAAAATACCTGTGCCATAGAAGCCTCCTATGCGTCAATGCACATTCCAGATCGTATTATGTCGAATAAATATGCCGAATGGTATTTATAAAACTATTATACAGAAAAAGAAAAGCGGCGTAAAGCCGCTTTTCTGCCTTGCTGATAAAACGGTAAGCTTTCCCACCACTATTCCAGATTCCGCACGGCAAACGCATCGGAGGGAAGCGCATCCGCCAGTCCCAGCAGCGGACGGCTGAAACCGCCGTTGTAGACGGAGGGGATGTCGGAAAGCTGGCTGCCCAGCTGCCGGTCCGGCAGAGTGACCATAAAGCGGCTGCCCTTGCCGGGGGCGGACTCCACGGTGATGCTCCCACCGTGCTTTTCCGCGATGGCCCGGCACAGAGGAAGGCCCAGACCCAAGCCATAGGGCGCAGGAGCGGGATGGCCCGGCTGGAAACAGCCGTCGAACAGATGGGCCATCCGCTCCGGCGGGATGCCGCAGCCGGTGTCACTGACGGTCAGCCGCAAAGTTTCACCGCTTTTTTTCAGTTCCACCGTGACGGTGCCGCCGGCAGGTGTAAATTTCAGCGCGTTGGAAAGCAGGTGATAAAGCATCTGCTCCACGGCGGCAGGATGAATGGTGCAGACCCGCCGATCCATGGCGCAGACAAATTTCAACTGAATCCCCAACTGTTCTGCCAGATCCGCAGAGGACTCGCAGACCTCAGAGACCAGCTTTACCAGATCGGCGTCCCGCAGAGACAGCGTTTGGCTGTCTGACAGATACTCTGCGGCGGACATACTGTTGACCAGCCGCAGCAACCGGAAAAAACTTTGCTCCAAAATGGCGGCCTTGGCGTCCAAGGCTGGGTCCTGCTCCCGCTGCTCCGGAGGAATGACCTGAGAAGCCGCCAGGTACAGATTGCTGAGCAGGCTGCGCATCTGGTTGGCAATGTTCGGCAGCAGAGCTGCCTCGGTCTCGTGCTGCTCCATAACAGTGCCTCACTTTCTGTTTTGCATCAAAACTATCATAAGCCGCAGAGTGAAAATTACACCAGGAAAACATTTCCCAATGCGGGATGGTATCAATCAGCATATCAAAAATTTAGGAAGAAAACAAGAATTTTGTCGGAAATTTGAAATAATTTAACTTTTCACAAGTAAACGATGTGGTAAACGATGTGCTATGCAAAGGGGCTAAGAGCCGTTGGAAAAGGCAGATTTAATTTTACAGATCGTCCATTTCGCCTTTTAGAAAATGTGCCTATAATGAAAGCAACAAATCAACGCCCAAAGGGCAGGAGGGATCTGTTTATGGCGATCAAGGTAGGCATTAACGGCTTCGGCCGCATTGGCCGCGTAGCTCTGCGGATCATGGTGGAGCGTGGCAGCAGCAGTTATCAGATCTGCGGCATCAACCTGCGGAATGCGGATCTGGATTACATGGTCTATCAGGTGAAATATGACTCCGTGTTCCGGACTTTCCGGGATACGGTGGAGCACGATGACCGGCACCTGATCATCAACGGCAAGAAGATCCGGGTCTACAGCGAGAGTGATGCTTCCCAGATCCCCTGGGATGACTGCGGTGCGGAGTATATCATCGAATCCACCGGCGTGTTCAACACCGTGGAAAAGGCCAGCGCCCATCTGCAAAACGGCGCGAAAAAGGTCATCATCTCAGCCCCTTCCAAGGATGACATCATGCCCACCTTCGTCATGGGCGTCAACCATCTGAAGTACACCCCGGATATGAACGTGGTGTCCAACGCCTCCTGCACCACCAACTGCCTGGCGCCCATGACCAAGGTCATCAACGACACCTTCGGCATCAAGCAGGCCCTGATGAGCACCATCCACTCCGCCACCGCCAAGCAGAAGGCTGTGGACTCCCGCGCGGGCCGGGACTGGCGGACGGGCCGCAGCGTGCTGGGCAACATTATCCCCTCCAGCACCGGTGCTGCCAAGGCTGTTGGTCAGGTGATCCCGGAACTGAAGGGCAAAATGACCGGCATGAGCTTCCGTGTGCCCACCAACGATGTGTCTGTGGTGGACCTCACCGCCCGGCTCATCCATCCCGCCAGCTATCACGATGTGTGCGTGGCTATGCGGAACGCGGCCAAGAACAGCATGAAGGGCATCATCACCTGCACCACGGATCAGGTGGTCTCCTCCGACCTGACGGGCTTTTCCGAGACCTGTATCTTTGACGAGACTGCCGGTATCATGCTGGATGACGATTTCGTGAAGCTCATTGCATGGTATGATAACGAATGGGGCTACACCAGCAAGTTGCTGGACCTCATGGCCCACATGTACGAGGTGGACCACCAGTAAGGTTATTCTATGAAGCGGGACTGAATTCCGTGCCCGCTGTGTTTCAAAACGGCTCACAGGCATCTTGCAGACATGAAAAACAGGGCGCCTTTTGGCGCCCTGTTTGAGGCTGTTGGCAGGATGGTAAACATTCCGCAACGGTGAGGAAGAGTATGTGCAGGAAACCCAAGAAGAGTGTCCTGCGCATTTGAAATCCTAAGTTTTCAGAACTTTATAAAAGTTCTGAAAACTTGTTCAGCGGGGCGAAAAGACTTTTTCGGCACGCTGAAACAGGGCGCCAGAGGCGCCCTGTTTGTATTTTATTCTTCCTCGTCGGTGACGATCAGACCGTAGCCGCCGTTCTTGCGGTGGTAGACAATGGAGATACTGTCATCATCGCTGTTGCGGAACACATAGAAATCGTGATCCAGCAGGTTCATCTGCAAAATAGCCTCTTCCGGACTCATGGGCTTCACGGAGAAGCGCTTGGTCCGGACGATGTGGAACTCCGATTCCTCCGCCACGGAGAAGTCATCCACAGGGACGGCGGGGAAGGCATCGGACCGCAGGCGCTTGGCCAGCCGGGTCTTGTTTTTCAGGATCTGCCGCTCAATATAGCTGACGGCGGCGTCAATGGCACCGCGCATATCCCCATCCGGTTCTGTGGTCTGCGCCCGGAGGAGAGTGGAACCATCCCGGATAGTGATCTCCACGGTGCACAGCTTGTCTTTTTCCACAGTAAATGTCACGAAGGCGGACGCATCGTCCCGGTGGAAATACTTTTCCAGCTTTTCCACGCGCTTTTCAACGTAATCCTTAATGGAGTCATTCAGGGGAACTTTCTTGCATGCGTAAGTATACTTCATAATGCTCGCTCCTTTCGTGGAAGAGGGATGGGGCCCTCTCTATGGTCAAATCATATCACATTCCTCTGCATTTTACCAGATGCAAATGTATAAAATTCACAAAAAATTTTAAAGCGCCGAAAGGGGACAGCATTCGACAAAAGCTCCCATTTACAATAGAGCCAGTTCGTGCTACCATAATCGAGGAAGCTTTCCAATATCCCACCCGTTTGGGCCGCCCCTTGGGGGCGGCTCTTTTTTATGCACTGCCAGCGAACTGGCCTGTATCCCGAATAGCGGCGTCCAACGAAAAAGCGGGTCACGGAAAGTACTCCGTGACCCGTTGGATTTTAGCGAGTAGAGAAATTATTGCACAGAGCCCGTTTCGGAACGTTGGCAGTCAGGGCAAACGCCCTCTACCACCATGTGATGACACAGGACGCGGTAGCCGGTTTCCTGCTCCAGCGTTTCGTCATAGGCGCAGTCATAGGTGTAGGGAACATCCACCACACTGTCACAGACCAGACAGTGTATATGATAGTGAGGATCGGTCCGGAGGTCAAAGCGGTCGCTGCTGGACATGACTACCCGATAGATCTCCCGGTTGTCGCAGAGCAGGTTCAGGTTTCGATAGACGGTCCCGCGGCTGACATGGGCATCCTGCTCCCGGACGCTCTGGTAGATCTGCTCCGCAGTGGGGTGGTCCCGGCGGCCCCGGACCACGTCCAAAACCAGCTGCCGCTGACGGGTGTTGCGCTGCTGCTTCATGCTCACTCACCTCTTTTTTGCAGTAATGATTCCTAATTATAGCAAAGGAATGGAGATCATGCAAGAGAAAGGAGGCGGAGCAGCGCAAAAAACCGGGGCCGCTTTGCGCGGCCCCGGTTGGGGATGCAGAATGTAGCTTAGACCTTCTCCACCACGACAGCAGTACCCATGCCGCCGCCGATGCAGAGGGTAGCCAGACCCTTCTTAGCGTCCTCACGCTTCATCATCTCGTGGATCAGGGTGACGATGATACGAGCGCCGGAAGCACCAACGGGATGGCCCAGAGCGATGGCGCCGCCGTTGACGTTGACCTTGCTCATGTCAAAGTGCAGCTCGCGGGCCACAGCGATGGACTGAGCAGCGAAAGCCTCGTTAGCCTCGACCAGGTCGATGTCCTCGATGGACACGCCAGCCTTAGCCATAGCAGCGCGGGAAGCCACAACGGGGCCAACGCCCATGATCTTGGGATCAACACCGCCCTGGCCCCAGCCGATCAGCTTGACCATGGGCTTCAGGCCGTACTTCTCAACAGCCTCGCCGGAGGCCAGCACGATAGCGGCAGCACCGTCATTGATACCGGAGGCGTTGGCGGCGGTCACGCGGGGCGTGCCCTTATCCTCGGCGTCCTGAATGCCGGTGGGCTCAAAGGTGTTCACAACCACGGGATTGGGGGACTCGGGGCCCACGGGGAAAGCGCCGCGCAGCTTGGCGATGCTGTCAGCGGTGACACCCTCCTTGGGATACTCATCGCGCTTGAACTCCACGATCTCCTTCTTGACCTTCACGGGGACGGGAACGATCTCGTCATCGAAACGGCCGGAGTCGCGGGCAGCGCAGGCCTTCTGCTGAGAAGCTGCGGCGAACTCATCCTGCTCGCGGCGAGTGATGCCCCAGATATCATTGATGTTCTCAGCGGTGGTGCCCATGTGATAGTTGTTGAAAGCGTCCCACAGGCCGTCCTTGATCATCTCGTCGACAACCTTCTTGTCGCTCATACGGGCGCCCCAGCGCTCGTCGGGCAGGGTGTAAGGAGCAGCGCTCATGTTCTCGGTGCCGCCGCAGACCACGATGTCGGAGTCACCGGCCAGGATGGAACGGGCGCCCTCGATGACAGACTTCATGCCGGAGCCGCAGACCATGCCCACGGTGTAAGCGGGAACGGAATAGGGGATGCCAGCCTTCACAGAGACCTGACGGGCGGGGTTCTGGCCCTGGCCGGCAGTGAGGATGCAGCCGAACATCAGCTCGTCCACGTTCTCGGGAGCGACGTTAGCGCGCTTCAAGGCTTCCTTGACAACGATAGCGCCCATGTCCACGGCGGGGGTGTTCTTCAGAGAGCCACCAAAGGAGCCGATAGCGGTACGGCAGCAATTTACGACATAAAGTTCTTTCATGTTGATCCTCCGTTTTGTGTTTTTTTAGACGGAAAAGTCCGTCAGGATTATAGCAACAGGGGCAGAGATGCTTGTTAATTTTTTGGCAAACGCACTCGTTTTCCACCTCTGCAAATGAAATTATAGGCGCTTTTAAGGCCCCCGTCAACGATAATCTTGTATTTCACGAATTTTTGTTAAATCTTTGACAAAACTGTTGTGACTTTCGTCTAAATTGACGAAAATTTAACAATGTAAAAAATGACCTCAGCCGGAGGCCTGCTTCAGTGCGGTCCAGAAGGCGGCGGGACGCAGGGTTTCATAGGCGGAAGTGACCCGGATCTCGCTGGCGTCAGCGGCACTTTGCAGCAGGCTGTCGAAGTAGGCTTCCCGCAGAGCATCCCGGTCCGCAGGCAGACGCCGGAGGATGACGAAACCGTTTTCGGTCTCGATAATGCCGGAAAACTGTCCCGGTTCCAGAGCGGCCGCCGCATCCTGAAGGGAGGGCGTCCAATCCGCTTCTTCCAATAATGCGCCTCCGGTCTCTGCCAGCAGCGCGTCAAAGGCGGCTGACGGATCCGCAGCGGTATTCAGATGTGCGAACAGCTCCGCTGCCTTTTGCCGGGCGGCTTCTCGGTCAGACTCGAAGGGGATCAGGAGCCGTTCTGCCGTCAGCGGGGCAGTTTGCTGTTCAAACAGAGCCAGCTCGTTTTCCGCGGGAGCCAAGGCACTGCCGGGGGTCTCGTAGAGGGCGTATAATTTGGCATATTGCACACCGGTCTCCGTCAGATGCCGCCCCTGCTCCAGCGTCAGATAGGCGTAGTGCCGTTCCGGAAGTGCGTTCCGCTCAGCGTCCGTCAGCGTGCAGCCGTATGCCGCCGCCCAGGTCCCCACGGCAGCATACAGGGCTGTGTCCGCCAGCGCATCGGCCTTTACCAGATCCTCCGGTGTGCCACCCTCAGAGAGCGGAGCGGTCCAGTCCACTGGTTCTCCGGCGGCTTCGCAGCGTTCCTCCATCTGGCGGCAGTCCAGTGCCAGCCAATAGAGGTATTCCCACGCGGGGATGTTCTGTCCGTCGATCACCAACAGGGGTTCCGATTCGTTTAAGTCCGCAGCCTGTCCTAAAAGGAGAGCGGCGGGTCTCGGTTCTCTGCCGCAGGCGGTGAGCAGCAAGGCCAGCGGCAGGACCAAGGCAAAAAAACATTTCTTCATAGCGACGCCTCCTGTGTTTGTCCGTTTCCATATCTATGCGGCGGCGTACGGTGCTATGCGAAAAAACCGCCGCGCCCCGGAGGGCACGGCGGTCCGATCAGGACAGCGCGGCTGCAAGCACCAGCAATAGGCCGGTCAGCAGCAGGAAAAGCAGCATCAGCTTCCACACGAATTTCAGCCATTTTTCATAGGGGATGCGCCCCAGCGCCAGCGCGCCCATCACCACGGCAGCGGTAGGCGTCACCAGATTCACAAGACCGCAGGCGGACTGGAAGGCCGTCACCACCACGTCGCCGCCCACCCCGGCGAACTGTCCCAGCGGAGCCACCACCGGCACAGACAGGGTAGCCAGCCCAGAGGAAGAGGGAATCAGCACGGACAACGGCAGGTAGATCAAAAAGACCAGCAGCACGAAGGAGGTGGAGCCAAGGCCGGAGAGGGCCGTCTCTCCCCAGTGAAGAATGGTGTCGGTGATATGGCCGTCATTCATCAGTACGGTGATGCCCCGGCTGATGCCGATGATGAAGGCCACGCCCAAAAGATCCGTGCAGCCGGAGACGAAGGTCTCCGCCAGTTCTACCTCACTGAGCCGGTCCATCAGCCCCACCACGATGCCCGCCACTAAAAACAGAGCGGACAGCTCCGGGAACCACCAGCCCAAGACCGGCAGGGGCAGGCCCATTTCATCAAAGGGAATAACGCCGTAGATCATGGTGAGGAAGGTGGCGGCAAAAATAAGGAGGATGGCGGCGTGACGCCGGGTGAGAGGTTGGACGCGGCCCACGTCTGCGTGAAGCCTGCCTGCGCCGATGCCCACCACGGAGCGGCTTGGGTCCCGCTTTATCCGGGCGGCGTAGGCGGAGACATACCAGATGGCGGCACCCTCAAAGATCACGAACTGAATGAGCCGCCAGAGAAGGCCCTCTCCCAGAGAGACCCCGGCGAAGCCTGCGGCGATGCCGGTGGCGAAGGGGTTCACCGTGGAGGCGATGACACCGGCCCCGGCCCCCAGCAGGATCACCGCCACTCCTACCACAGCGTCATAGCCCGCCGCCAGAAAAATAGGCAGCAGCAGAGGGAAGAAGGCCATGGTCTCCTCCCACATGCCGTAGGTGGTGCCGCCCAGACCGAAAAAAAGCATTAAAATAGTAATGAGCAGGTTTTCCCGGCCTTGCAGCCGGGAAATCACGTTGCTGACTCCGGCGTCGATGGCCCCGGTCTTCATCACAACGCCCAGAAAACCGCCCACCATCAGGATGAACACGCAGACATCCACTGCGTCATAAAAGCCTCGGAAGGCGGCCTTCAGTGCCGCACCGATGCCCTGCGGCGCGGGGGCGACGGCGTGATAGCTGCCGGAGATGGGGATACCGTCGGCGTAGTCATAACTGCCCGCCGGGATGAACCATGTGGACAGCGCCACCAGAAGAATCAGGCAGAACAGGATCGTATACGCGGTGGGCATCCGGAATTTGCGTTGCTCCATGGGAACACTTCCTCCTTACGGACTGACTTACGCGCCGATGGTGGCCACCATCACGGCCTTGATGGAGTGCATCCGGTTCTCCGCCTCGTCGAAAACCACGCTGTGACGGGAGCGGAACACCTCGTCGGTGACCTCCCGGATGTCCACGCCCTTGGCCTGCCATTCCTTTGCCATTTTCGTTTCAAAATCGTGGAAGGAGGGGAGACAGTGGAGATACAGCACGTCGGGATTCTCCGTGGCCTTCAGGGTGTCCATCGTCACCCGGAAGGGGGACAGCAGCCCTACCCGCTCCGGGATCTGGGCTTCCTCACCCATGGAAGCCCACACATCACCATAGATCACGTCAGCGCCCTTTAAGTCCTCTGCGTGGTCAGTGATCTCGATGAGGCCGCCGTTTTTCCGGGCCTCGGCAAAGGTGGACTGCACCACCTCCTGATCCATCTGCTTGGCCAGCTCCTCCGGCCCCATGGCTACAAAGTGCATTCCCAGCTTGGCTGCGCCCATCATCCACGCATAGCACATGTTGTTCCGCACATCGCCGGGGAACACCACCTTGATCTTGTTTAAAGGCTTTTTGCAGTGCTCCTCAATGGTCATCAGATCCGCTAAGATCTGGGTGGGGTGGTCGGCGTCCGTCAGGCCGTTCCACACCGGCACGCCGGACCACTTGGCAAGATCCTCCACCACGGATTGCTCATAGCCCCGGTACTCGATGCCGTCAAAGAACCGGCCCAGCACCTTGGCGCTGTCCTCCAGAGATTCCTTTTTGCCCATCTGGGAGGAGCCAGCGTCCAGATAGGTGACATGGGCGCCCTCCTGGGTGGCCGCTACCTCAAAGGAACAGCGGGTGCGGGTGGAGGTCTTTTCAAACAGCAGGACGATGTGCTTGCCCTGCATGGTGGGGGCGCAGACGCCTGCCCGCCGCTTGGCCTTCAGGTCGTGGCCCAGATCCAGCAGATAGCGAAGTTCCTCCGGGGTAAAATCGGCCAGCGAGAGAAAGCTGCGGCCCTTTAAATTGACTGCCATGATGATCGCTCCTTTTGATTTACCATAAACTGATTTATAAATTGTGAAGGGAAGGTGCCGCTATGCGGCACGAGGGAGCATGGTGATACCATGCGGAATTGAAGACCCAAATGGGCTTTGCCCATTGGAATGTTTCTTACATTCTCTTTGCTCCGCAAAGGGACGCGGCGAACCGCCGCAGGGACGCACCCCCCATTTCCTTTTTGAGACATCAAAAAGAAAATGCGCCGTGCACGGTGGAAAAGAAAAAATGTCAGGGATGAGTTGACACATTTGTGTCAACTCACCCATACGAAGGAGCGGTCGGTACGAACTGCCGACAAAAATCAGAAGTCTTCTGCTGGCTGCGCTGAAAGTACCCAAATGACCTGAGTGCGTCCCCGCATTTGCGGGCATGGCATTCGCTGGGTCGCAAAGAGGACACCCTCTGCTCCTCTCCCCGCTGCCGCTCCCCCTCATCCTCAGAGGGGTTTCCAAAGGGGAAAGCACCAAAGCGCCGCCGGGGGCGGATAAAGCGAGGTGCTTTCGAGGAAATGGCACGATTGGCGGCCCATCAGGGCCGGGAATCGTATAGCCATGACGGTGTTAGGGCCGCAGCCCGCCCCTTTGTGTCGTTTCAAGGGGGTGCGGGGGGAAATCGAAATCCCCCCGCGTTTCTCTTTAGGGGGCCGGGGGGGACATTCTCTTTTCAAAAGAGAATATCCCCTTGGCTTCTCCGTACCGAACCGGTACAGTTCCGCCGGGAACCCCGGTAATCTTTTCGGCAAGACGAAAAGAAAATGGGGATTCAATCCGGTGCGGCATAGCCGCACATCTCCGTACCAATCTGGTGCGTTTGATGTCTCAAAAGAAAATGTGGGGTGCATTCTGCGCGGCAAAGCCGCGCTTTCTGCGGCGAACCGTCGCCTGTCTACGGATCGTCCCGGATCAGCGGCATACTCATGCACCGGGGGCCGCCCCGGCCCCGGCTCAGCTCGGCGCTGGGGATGGCGTGGATGCGGATGCCCGCCTCCTCCAAGGAGCGGTTGGTGACATGATTCCGGGTGTAGACCACCACCTCGCCGGGGGCAATGGCGAGGGTGTTGCTGCCGTCGCTCCACTGCTCCCGGGCCGCGTCGATGACGCTGCCCTGCCCGCAGGGAATCAGCGTCACCTGACTAAGCCCCAGGTGCTCCTTGAGAATATCCTCCAGCTGCCCGGTCTCCTGACGGATCTGCATCTGCTGATTTTCATCCAGCTCCATGACGAACACGGTGATGTCGCTGAGAATGTTGGGATGGACGGTGAACTTGTCCCGGTCAACCATGGTGAACACGGTGTCCAGATGCATGAAGGAGCGGCTTTTGGGAATGTTGAAAGCCAGAACTTTTTGGAAAGTCTTGCTTTGTGAGAGCACCGTCTGGGCCAGTTGGTCGATAGAATCCCCCTCCGTCCGCTGGGAGATGCCAACCGCCAACACCTGAGGGGACAGCACCAGAATATCGCCGCCCTCCAAAGAGGAAGATGCACTGCGGTCATACCAGCGAGGTGCGTTCTGGTACCAGGGGTTATGCTCAAAGATGAACCGGCCGAACAGGGTCTCCCGGTTCCGGGTGACGGTGTGCATTTTGTGAATGGATACGCCGGTGCCGATGGTGGCGAAGGGGTCGCGGGTGAAGTAGAGGTTGGGCATGGGATCTACGGCGAAGGGATAGCCCTCCTCAAGACCGGACAGATGGTCGCTGAGACGGCCTCCCTGCTTTCGCAGGTCACTGCGGCGGATGCCCGCCATCATGGCGGACACCATGGCACGGTCATCCAGTTCGGAGAGATATTCTGCTACGGCCTTCCCTGCGGCCTCATCCGGCAGATCGGCCTCCTTTAAGAATTGTGTTACCAGTTCCTGCCGTACCTCCGGTGAAGTCAGAGAGTTGACCACCAGATCGATCAGGTAGACCACCTCCACCCCGGCGTCCCGGAGGCATTGGGCGAAGGCGTCATGCTCGGCTTGGGCCTCCTTCAGATAGGGAATATCGTCAAACAACAGCCGTTCCAGATATTCCGGCATGAGGTTTTCCAGCTCCTGACCGGGCCGGTGCAGCAGGACCTTCCGCAGCCGCCCGATCTCGGAGGTATTATGGATGCCTGTTTCCATAGGCTCACTCCTTTTTCCAGTTGGTAGTGTTAGGATTTCAGGTTTTTGCGATTTTATCCGCAAAAAGATTGCGGCCCGGCAAAAAACGGGGTATGATAGCGGAAAAGGATGTGATGGATATGAGACGCTGCGTGATCGTCGGCGGCGCGGAGATCCGGACCTATGACCGGGTACGGCAATATTTCCGGCCTGACGATTTTTTCATTTACTGCGACTGCGGCCTGCGACATCAGAAGGCGCTGGGAGCGGAGCCGGATCTGATCGTGGGGGACTTCGATTCCCATGAAAAGCCGGAGACTGACCGGGAGACCATCGTTCTGCCGGTGAAGAAGGATGATACGGACACGGTGTTTGCTGCCAAGGAGGCCATGCGCCGGGGGTTCGACGAATTTTTGCTGGTAGGCGTTTCCGGCGGACGGCTGGATCATACGCTGGTGAATGTTTATCTGCTGGTAATGCTGCGGGAGCAGGGGAAACGGGCCCTGCTGGTAGATGACTATTCGGAGATGGAGCTGGTGGGGGCGGAGAAGGTGGAGATTCCGGAGCGGTTTCCCTTCTACTCTCTGGTGAATATCACCGGCACCGCCCGGGGCATCACGGAGACCGGCTGCAAGTTCCCACTGGACAACGGGGAAATTCATTGCGGCTACCAGTACGGCACCAGCAACGAGGTGCTGCCGGGGCAGATCGCTGTGGTCTCCGTGAAGGAGGGACTGCTGCTGCTCATCAAGGATTTCCCGGAGGTGCAGCGCGGCTGATCGTATTCACACCATATGTAAGAAAACAGGCTGAAAGCGTCGCTTTCAGCCTGTTTTGCTTGCCGCTCCCGATGCGGCATAGTTCTTAATTCATATTTGCTTTACCACTGGAGTCCAAGGGGCCAACTCCAACCGGATAAACCAGCCCTGACCGTGATTACAGACGGGGCACTGCTTCGGGGCCTCCAGACTGTTTTGGGTGTGGCCACAGTTTAGACACATCCAGCCGGTCTCTATCTGCGAGACGAACAGAGCCCCACTTTCCAGCTGGTCTGCCAGCAGGCCGAAACGCTCGCCGTGGAGTTGTTCAATGGCGGCAATCTGCCGGAAGGAGGCGGCGGCCTCCGGGAAGCCCTCCTGGGTCGCGATGGCGGCGAAGGAGGGGTATACGGAACCATGCTCCTCGTGCTCATTGTGCTGGGCGGCACGCAGCAGCTCCAGGATCCGGTTGGTGCCCTCAATGGGGTAAGCGCCGTAGATAGGCAGATTTTGACCGTTCAGGGCTTGCAGATGGTCCCAGAAAACCTTGGCGTGGGCCTGTTCCTGCTTGGCTGTGGCTTGGAAGATAAAGGCCATCGCCTGTAATTCCTGCTTTTGGCAGAGGTTGGCGGCAAAGTCATAGCGGTTCCGGGCCTGACTTTCTCCGGCAAAGGCGCGGAGAAGATTTTTGGCGGTCTCACTGTCCTGAAAGGGGATGGACATGGCGGTTCCTCCTTTATAAAAACGGATGTCCGCAGTATGTCCCAAAACGGAGCGAAGAATACAAATATATAAAAAAAGACCTGCCATTTGGCAGGACGGGTCTTTCTTCGATCATATTTCTTTTAATTGGTCTATCTTTGGAGACGGTTTATTCCGCGTGAGAGCAGATCATACCGCCAGCCACAGCCAGCATAGAGACCGTAAACAGGATTGCCATGGTGTGTACCTCCTTCTTTCTGATTTCGACGCTACTATACGCCAGGTAATCGTTTTTGTCAACAAATTTTTTAAAGTTTTTATAGTCAAATTGCACAAATGTTTCGCCAAAACAAATAAAAACAGGAGATGCGTTTTAGACACATCTCCTGTTCGGCTTTACCCCTTCAGAATGTCGGTGTTCCGGTACTGAATGGCCTCTGACAAATGCTCCACGCCGATATGCTCCGCACCGTCCAGATCCGCAATGGTTCGGGCTACCCGCAGTACCCGGTCATGGCTCCGTGCGGTGAGACCCATGCGCTCAAAGGCGGACTTCATCAGCGCGTCGCACCGGGAATCAAGCTCACAGAACCGGCCCACCATAGGGGGCGTCATCTGGGCGTTGCAGGGGATACCGGTGCCCTCAAACCGCCTGGACTGGATGGCCCGGGCGGCGTCCACCCGCTCCTTGACCTGAGCGGAGGATTCCGGCTTGGACTTTCGCCGCATGGCCTCGTATTCCACAGAGGGGACATTTACATGGAGGTCGATCCGGTCCAGCAGAGGACCGGAGATCTTCTGAACGTACTTCTCCACCTCTTTGTCCGAGCAGGTGCACTTCCCGGATGGGTGGCCCCGCCAGCCGCACTTGCAGGGATTCATGGCGCACACCAGCTGGAATTGGGCGGGGAGCCGCAGGGTGCCGCCTGCCCGTGCCACGGTGACGATGCCGTCCTCCAAGGGTTGACGGAGAGCCTCCAGCACGTCCCGGTGAAATTCCGGCAGCTCGTCCAAAAACAGCACACCGTTGTGGGCCAGAGAGATCTCGCCGGGCCGCATCAACGGCCCGCCGCCGGCCAGCGCGGCGGCGGAGGTGGTGTGGTGAGGGGAGCGGAAGGGCCGCTGGGTCAGCAGAGGGTGGCGGGGGTCCGTCAATCCCGCCACGGACCAGATGCCGGAGGTCTCCAGCGCTTCGGGACGGCTCAGCTCCGGCAGGATAGAGGGCAGCCGCTTGGCCAGCATGGATTTGCCCGCGCCGGGGGAGCCAATCAGCAAAAGATTATGTCCACCTGCCGCGGCGATCTCCAGTGCCCGCTTTACATGCTCCTGTCCCATCACGTCCTGCAAGTCCGGCAGGCCGGTTTCCTCCGGCTCCGGTACCCAGACCGGGGCGGGGGAGAGAGGGGCCTCGTTTTTCAGATGGGCCACCAGTGCGCCCACGTCCGGAACGCCGTAGACGGTCAATCCCTCCGCCAGCGTTGCTTCGGCAGCGTTGTCCGCCGGGACATACAGCGTCCGGATACCTGCCTCCCGGGCGGCCAGCGCCATGGGCAATACACCGCTGACGCCCCGCAGAGCACCGGTGAGACTCAGTTCACCGATGAAAGCAGCGTCCTTGGGCGGAGCGGGCAGATTGCCGTCTGCCGCCAGCAGCCCTACGAAAATAGGCAGATCGTAGACCGTGCCCGCTTTTTTCGTACCGGCGGGGGCCAGATTGACGGTGATGCGGCTGACGGGAAATTTTGCTCCGCAGTTTTTCACCGCCGCCCGGACCCGTTCCCGGGCCTCCCGAACGGCGGCGTCCGGAAGCCCCACGATGTCGAAGGCGGGCAGACCGCCGGAGAGAAAACACTCGGCTGTGACCTCATAGCCGGCAATACCGTTGAGGCCCAGAGAACGCACAGTGGTGACCATAGCGGCGCCTCCTGAAAAAAGTTAAAATTTTGTTTACATTTTTCTGATTAAAGAAATTGTACCACACTACGTGATTTTTGGGAACCCAAAGGGCGGCAAAGTTAAAAAATAAACATATTTTTCCAAAAAAGAACAAGAAAACCGATTAAGTTTCAAAATCTGAGCTTTTCTGTTTACAAATTGTAGAGGAAGTGCTACAATTACGGCGAATGGCGTTTGAGAAGAGAGAGCCCAAATGCCAAAAACCGGTGAGAGCCGTTCTGCAGACGGTATCCACCGACAGGAGGTAAGAGTTTATGGTAAGAAAATTCAAGTCCATGGACGGTAACAACGCGGCTGCGTATGTCAGCTACGCCTTTACCGAAGTGGCGGGTATCTACCCCATCACCCCGTCTTCTCCCATGGCAGACTATGTGGACCAGTGGGCAGCCAACGGTCAGAAGAACATCTTCGGCACCACCGTCAAGGTGTGCGAGATGCAGTCTGAGGCCGGTGCTTCCGGTACCGTCCACGGTTCTCTGGCAGCCGGTGCGCTGACTACCACCTACACGGCTTCTCAGGGCCTGCTGCTGATGATCCCCAATATGTACAAGATCGCCGGCGAGCTGCTGCCCTGCGTGTTCCACGTGTCCGCCCGTACCGTGGCCAGCCACGCTCTGAACATCTTCGGCGATCATTCCGACGTGATGGCCTGCCGTCAGACCGGCTTCGCCATGCTGTGCGAGAATGACGTTCAGGAGATCATGGATCTGGCTCCCGTGGCCCATCTGGCCGCCATCGAGGGCCGCGTTCCCTTCATCAATTTCTTCGACGGCTTCCGTACCTCTCACGAGATCCAGAAGGTCGCCGTGTGGGATTACGAGGATCTGAAGGAAATGTGCGATATGGACGCTGTTGACGCGTTCCGCAAGCACTCCCTGAACCCCGAGCGTCCCATGATGCGCGGTTCTCATGAGAACGGCGATATTTTCTTCCAGCACCGTGAAGCCTGCAACAAGTACTACGAGGATCTCCCCGAGGTCGTCGAGAAGTACATGGGCAAGATCAACGAGAAGCTGGGCACCAACTATCAGCTCTTCAACTACTATGGCGCTCCCGACGCTGACCGCGTCATCATCGCTATGGGTTCCATCTGCAACGTGGCAGAGGAAGTCATCGACTACATGAACGCTCACGGCGAGAAGGTCGGCATGGTGAAGGTCCACCTGTATCGTCCCTTCCGGGCCGATAAGCTGCTGGCCGCCATCCCCGCCACCTGCAAGGCTCTGGCCGTTCTGGACCGCACCAAGGAGCCCGGCTCCGAGGGCGAGCCTCTCTATAAGGATGTTGTCACCGCTCTGGCCAACGCCAACCGCTTCAATGACATGAAGGTCATCGGCGGCCGTTACGGTCTGGGCAGCAAGGATACGCCTCCCGCCTCCGTCTTCGCCGTGTATGACGAGCTGAAGAAGGACGCTCCCAAGCACGAGTTCACTCTGGGCATCGTGGATGACGTCACCCACCTGTCTCTGGAGGAGAAGGCCGTTCCCGGCGTTGCTCCTGCCGGCACCATCGAGTGCAAGTTCTGGGGTCTGGGCGGCGACGGTACCGTTGGCGCCAACAAGAACTCCACCAAGATCATCGGCGACCATACCGACAAGTACATCCAGGCCTACTTCCAGTATGACTCCAAGAAGACCGGCGGCGTCACCGTCAGCCATCTGCGCTTCGGCGATCAGCCCATCAAGTCTTCTTACTATATCAACAAGGCTGACTTCGTGGCCTGCCACGTGCCTGCCTACATCACCAAGCATTTCCCCATCGTCCGCGATGTGAAGCCCGGCGGTGTGTTCCTGATCAACTGCCAGTGGGATGACGCGGAGCTCAGCCACCATCTGGATGCCGCTTCCAAGCGTTACATCGCCAAGAACAATATCCAGGTCTACACCATCAACGCCATCGACCTGGCCAAGCAGATCGGCATGGGCAAGCGCACCAACACCATCCTGCAGTCCGCCTTCTTCTCTCTGGCAAAGGTTCTGCCTGAGACCGAGGCCCTGCAGTACATGAAGGACGCCGCCACCCACTCCTACCTGAAGAAGGGCCAGGACGTTGTGGACATGAACCACAAGGCCATCGATCTGGGCGCTACCGCTTACAAGAAGTTCGACGTGCCCGCCGATTGGGCTGACGCCAAGGACGAGACTGTGACCACCAAGCTCACCGGCCGCGAGGGCGTTGTGAAGCAGGTGGAGGACATCATGTTCCCCGTGGGCCGTATGGACGGCGACAGCCTGCCTGTTTCCGCCTTTCTGCCTCATGTGGACGGTCAGTTCGAGCAGGGCGCTGCCGCTTATGAGAAGCGCGGCGTGTCCGTCTCCGTTCCGACTTGGGACGCTTCCAAGTGCATCCAGTGCAACAACTGCGCATATGTCTGCCCCCACGCTACCATCCGTCCCTTCGCTCTGACTGAGGAGGAGGCCGCCAAGGCTCCCGCCGCTGCCAAGATCGTGGACGTGAAGGCTGGCAAGGGCAAGGGTGTTTACAAGTACACCATGGCCGTGTCTCCTCTGGACTGCATGGGCTGCGGCGTGTGCGTGGGCGTCTGCCCCGTGGGTGCCCTGACCATGGTTGGCCAGGAAGAGGAAGCCGCACAGCAGGATGTGTTCGACTACTGCGTGGCCGAGGTCGCTCCCAAGGCCGACATGCAGGACAACACCGTCAAGGGCAGCCAGTTCAAGCAGCCCTATCTGGAGTTCTCCGGCTCCTGCGCCGGCTGCGCCGAGACCAGCTATGCCCGTCTCGTCACCCAGCTCTTCGGTGACCGGATGTACATCTCCAACGCCACCGGCTGCTCCTCCATCTGGGGCGGTCCTGCCGCAACTTCTCCCTACTGCACCGATAAGAACGGCCACGGTCCCGCTTGGGCCAACTCCCTGTTCGAGGATAACGCCGAGCACGGCCTTGGCATGTATCTGGGCCAGGAGGCCACCCGCAACCGTCTGGCTGACCTGACCCGTCAGCTGATTGCTGTGGAGTATACCGACGAGGCCATTAAGGCTGCCGGCCAGAAGTGGCTGGATACCATGGAGGACGGCGCCGCTAACAAGAGCGCTTCCGCCGAGTTCATCGCTGCCATGGAGAACATTGTCTCCGCCCGCGGCGATTGCGACTGCGACGCCTGCAAGCTGGCTCGCGAGATCCTGAAGGACAAGGAATATCTGGAGAAGAAGTCCATCTGGATCTTCGGCGGCGACGGCTGGGCCTACGACATCGGCTTCGGCGGCGTGGATCACGTTCTGGCTTCCGGCAAGGACGTCAACGTCTTCGTCTTCGATACCGAGGTCTACTCCAACACCGGCGGTCAGGCTTCCAAGTCCTCCAACATCGGTCAGGTGGCACAGTTCGCCGCTGCCGGTAAGGAGACCAAGAAGAAGTCTTTGGCTGAGATCGCCATGAGCTACGGCTATGTGTATGTGGCTCAGGTAGCTATGGGTGCTAACCCCGCTCAGACCCTCAAGGCCATTCAGGAGGCTGAGGCCTATCATGGTCCCTCCCTCATCATCGGCTATGCTCCCTGCGAGATGCACAGTATCAAGGGCGGCATGACCAACTGCCAGGCTGAGATGAAGAAGGCCGTCGAGTGCGGCTACTGGAACCTGTTCCGCTTCAACCCCGCTGCTGAGACTGACAAGTTCATTGTGGATTCCAAGGAGCCCAAGGAAGAGGGCTACCGCGCCTTCCTGATGAACGAGGCCCGTTACAGCCGCCTGACCCGCGAGTTCCCCGACCGCGCCGAAACTCTGTTCAAGCGCAACGAGGAGGTCGCCATGGATCGCTATCAGCACCTGCTGAAGCTGAAGGCCATGTACGACGAGAAGTAATTCTCATCCGACAGATCGAAAAGGAGCACGGCGTGAGCCGTGCTCCTTTTTTACGTTGACACCTTCGGCAAAATGGGATACAATAAACTGCAACGGCTATGGGCCTGAGAGCCTTGCTGCGCCGTGAAAAGAATGAGATCTATGCCCCGGTAGCTCAGCTGGATAGAGCGAACGCCTCCTAAGGTTGCGTTACAACGGTCACCTCAAAAAAACTAAATAAGGGATTGCAGTTCGATTTTGATCGGGCTATAATCATATATCAGACACGTCCATATAGCTCAGCTGGATAGAGCACACGCCTCCTAAGCGTGGGGTCGGAGGTTCAAATCCTCTTATGGACGCCAGTGAACAACGCCGAAAGCCTTTGTTTTCAAGGGTTTTCGGCTTTTCTTATATAAAAAGCTACGAAAAAGCTCTTTCACTGTATGAGATAAAATTCTACTCCAAAATTTGATTTTTGACAACCCCTCCAGAATCGAACGGTTGTTATAAGACAAAATCGCCAGCTAATTTTTAGCAGAAAACGGGCTGTTCTTGCTAATGAAAATGCCCTTCCTGCTAATCAGTCCCAAAATCGTGCCAAAAATCCAGCTAATCAAAAAAGGCGGATGTTTTGAGTACCATGCAGTTATAGCAGATAAAATTGAATATCGTTATATACATAGAGCGTCTATTTGCCCCGCATCGGGGATGGATAGGCGCTCTTTTTTTATGCCCAAAACCATGGGCAAATACAAGAGATGGGAGGTGTTTTATTTGAGCAAGCCTGTTTATGCCGCAGACAAGCCGAGCGACTGTCATTACTGTTACTTCTGGACAAATGGCAGAAAGGGTTGCCGTCTGGGTAGAGATAATTGCTACTACTTAATCTCTTTGCCGCCGAAACCCAAGTCGGAATGTGATGGCTGTCCCTATGGGCGAGATCAC
>ENA-UEQN01000084-UEQN01000084.1-human-gut-metagenome-genome-assembly--contig:-NODE-84-length-86233-cov-24.901620_pt1 | contig 86233 bp, 58 predicted proteins | sample MGYA00242940_ERZ507944 | MGnify/ENA primary metagenome ERZ507944 (study PRJEB26167, sample SAMN06115449) | human gut metagenome | host: Homo sapiens | place: China:Fujian | collected 2015-08-20... | reverse complement strand
AGTTCGGTATCTTCCATAACGGTCATGGGTCTCGGATTCTCGGTGTTTCCGTCATTCCACCGGACGAACTGGAATCCCTCGTTGGGTAAGGCAGAGAGATTAATAACTGTGTTTTCGGCATATTCACCCGAACCTTTCACCGTACCCATAGTTTCATCGTTCGATAAGACAGATAATCGGCAGACCGCGGTGAATTCCGCAGTCAAAGATAGTTCGGATTCTACGGTGATCTTACGAGGGTTCTCTATGTTTCCGTCGCTCCATCGAGCGAATAGGTATCCGACTTTGGGGGTAGCGGAAATTCTGACGATTTCACCGTCTTCGTACAGGCCTCCTCCCGATACGCTACCTTTCTCAATATCGGTCGAGAGGACAAGCGTGTAGGAGGCTCCATCATTGCGCAAATCAGTGAAGTTGCTCCAATAGTCTGCTTCGTGGTATCGGGTCTTGCTGCCTATTGGCACATATAATTTTGTAGTGTAATCTTCAAAGGTCGTCTTGGAGATAGTCGGCGGGATAGAAGCCGAAGAAATTATTCGTTCCAATCCATCACAACCGTAGAATGCGAAATCTCCTATGTGGGTTACCGTAGATGGAATGGAAATGGAATCTATCAAAGCCATGTCTTGGCAGATTCCTGATGGAATCAGACGTACATTTTTACCAAAGGTAAAGGCGGTTACCGTTTCAGGAAACGAGGTCGCAAAATCGGAACAATTTCGGGCGTCCCATATAATCGACTTCAACCGGACACAATCCCCGAAAGCCTCTGCTCCTATGCTCGTCAGACTCATGGGAATAGAGACTGTGGATAGTCCACAGCCGTAGAAGGCTTTGCTGCCGATATTTGTCAGTGAGTTTCCGAGGTTCACCACTGTCACGCCCGAACAGCCGGAGAAAGCCTCCGCCCCGATATAGGTCGCGCCTTCGGGCAATGTTATTTCGTCTATCGCTTCCAATCCCCGGCAGAGGAAAGCGGGAATCCGTTCTACCCCCTCCCCGAAAGTGAATGAGGCGATATTCGGGCTGGCATTGAAGGGAGATGATGTAAAGTCCGAACACCAGCGTGCATTCCATATTACCGATGTCAATGCCATGCAGCCGTTGAAAGCATCGGCTCCGATGGTCGTTGTAGATAGAGGTATGCTTATGGATTGCAGCCCGATACAGTTTTTGAATACTCCATTTCCCAAAGTCGTCGTTTTTTGAGGAAGGATTATCTCGGTCAACCTTTCCATACCGAAACAGAGATAGGCAGGAATTTTTTCCACGCTTTCCCCGAAAGCGAATGCAGTGATATTGGGGCAGGTGTTGAATCCCGCAGAGTTTTCAGCGCTGGTGAAGTCTGCGCAAGTACGAGCATTCCATCTTACCGAAGTTATTCCCGGGCATTCTTTGAATGCATCTCTTCCCATATATGTCACGGACTCGGGTATGGATATCTCTGAAATTTGTGTTATGCCGGAGCAAAGATACGCGGGAATCTTCTCTACATTTTCTCCGAAAGTGAATGAGGTGATGTTGGGACAGGTGTTGAATTGAGGTGAATAGGCCGAATTTGAGAAATTTGCGCATTTACGCGCTTTCCATACGACCGATGTCAGTTCCGTACAATTTTTGAACGCCTCTTTCCCGATGCTTGTCACCGATTCGGGAATAGTCACGGAAGTGAGTTTTTCCATATCCTCGCAAATGCCTTCCGGAATCTTTTCCACATTATCGCCGAATGTAAACGAGGTGATAACGGAGGTAGGGAAGACATTGTCTCTACTGAACGAACAATCTCGCGCATTCCATGTAACCGATTTCAGATTCAAGCAACCGGAAAAAGCGTTGGCTCTTACGCCTTCCAAATTTTGAGGGATCGTGATGGAGCTTAATTTTACACACCCGGAAAAGGCTTCTCTTCCGATTATCCCGGTTACGCCATCGGGAATGGATACAGAGGTTAACTTCGTGCAATCTTTGAACGAGGTATGGCCTATGTATGAGACCGTGGCCGGAATGTCGACGGTGGTTAAACCGGTGCAGCCCTCGAAACAGTTGTCGCCTATGCCTGTGAGGGTGGAGGGAAATGTGACAGAGGAAAGAGCTGTACAACCGGAAAAAGCCGATGAGCCTATTCCCGTAACTTTTTCGGGTATAGATATATGTATCAGATTTGTACAGCCATTGAATGCACTTGTTCCTATGCTGGTCACGCTGTTCGGCAAATCGATGGAGGTAAAGCCCGTACAACTTGCGAATGCTGTTGAACTTATTTCCGTGACACTATTGGGTATGTCGATGGACGTCAATGCCGTACAGAAATTGAATGCAGATTCACCGATGACTGTCACACTGTTGGGTATAGAGACGGAGGTCAGGCCGGTGCAATTGGCAAAAGCTCCTTTTTCTATTTTTTTTATTCCGTTCTCGATAATGACCGTTGTCAGTTTGCTGCATCCGGCAAAAGCTCTTTCCCATTGAGTTGCGTTTCCGGGAATACGGATCGATGTCAATTGGGTCGAGCCAAAAGCGTTGCTTCCTATTATGGTTACACTATTGGGTATGTTTACGGAAGATAGTCCCGAATAGTCAAAAGCCTCACTTTCGATTTTTGTCACGCTTTCGGGAATCTCGACAGATATCAATTTTTTACAAGTCTTAAAAGATTGATACCCAATCTCGGTTACCCGATACATTTTGCTGTTGTAGGTGACTGTCTTGGGTATTTTCACATGCCCCGAATAAGAGTTCCCGGAATAGGGAGTCCCGTTGTGGGTAACATATACCTCCGAATCTGAAAATTCTTTGTAATTGTAATAGATTCCTCCGCTCTCGAAATCGTAGGCGAGTGCATGCATCGAGAACATCAGCCCGGTTATTACCGGCAGCCATTTCTGTACTCGTGTTTTCATCATATGTATAAATTTTGTGTTGCCTCCCTGTCCCCCTTCGTTCGGCATTTAAAATAGAAAAGCGTGGGAACTTGTCAGTTTATCTAATAAGAGGTATCGCCAAACACCCAACACAAAATAAACAGCCAACCCACGCCAGCCGTATAACAACACCGCATGGGCGATTGATTGTATACGCAAGCATGAACGTTTGTACCGTCTATCCCTTGTGTTTTGAAAATTGGCGATTTTCTTATTAAGGATAAAACTAAACGCTTCAATAATATGTATTTGCCGGAAGAGACCACTGTCTTTCCTGCACCGCAAAGATAGGTCAAGAGAAGAATAAAATCAAATTTAAGTATTTGAATTTTTATTTCTTACTGGATAATACAATTATTCTGCGCCGTAAAAACGTTCATGCCGGGTTGGCGCAGGTAATATCTTACAACATTTCCAGATATCCCAATCTTAATAGAATATACGACATGTCAGACAAGGCATTTGCCGAGTTCGGCAATCTCGATGGGTTTCGGTGTGGGGTGGCAATACCAACACTATGGTTGTCGGTGGTGTCTTGTGGAACTTCATATCCTACAAGGCGTGTCTCGAAGGGAGAATTGTCTTGACAGCGTTATGGTCGATAGCTTTTTAGGTGTTATGAAATCGGGACTATTTTATGCTGAAAAGATAGAATCTGTCGAAAATTTTACGAAAGTTTTAGATGAATATGTCGATGTATAGAACAAAAAGAATTGAACCGTGGTTAAATGAAAAGAGTCCGGTATTATACCGGACTCTTTCAAAAGAATTACTTGGGGGCATTTCATTTTAACACAGCCCCTTTGTGAGAATTGTTCGTTTCGATAGGTGTTAACGAACGCTGACGGTGGCTACTTTGCCATCGGCTTTTACCACATAGAAACCGGGCTCGACTGTAATTATAGCATTTTCATGCCCGATTCCGTGAATCTTGCCGTCTATGCCATATACGGCCACGTTGCTCGCTCCTTCGACTATGATAACACCTTTGCCCGTTTTAATCGATATGCCGTCGGAGTGCGTGTCGTCAATGCCAGACGGTGCGGTCTCGTATGTATTTGAAAGACCCGATTCACCTTCGGCGTAAACAGCAGTCACATTGTAGCTATGGTTGTCTGTCTCTGATGTAGAGCTTGTAAGGTTGTCGACATATTTATTATCTGTTACTACGGCATCGTTAATCTTGATACCGTCACGATAGATATTATATCCGATAACCGTGTAGCTGGGCGTACCACGAGTGTAACTGATATCGTCTATCAACCAAGCCTCTGTCTGATAGGAAATGCAGCGAATCGCAAAGTATTTGGAGCCTTCCGGGAGTTGGACCTCAACTTTCGACCACCCGAGGTTCGCTGAGTATGTATCGCCTAACTTAACGAAATCGGCCGGAGTGTTACCGGTAGTTGAATATAAAACTTCGAACTGGTCGTAACCGTAGTTGACATTTGTCGAGCGATTCCAAAAACTGATGGTTTGTTCCATGCCGGGAAGTTCGGGCGAAATCAACCAGTCATCGTTGGCCTTTGTCGTCGAAGAGAATGCTGCGAAGCATTTGGACCCAGAGTGGGCAAAGTTTGCTACCTTGTTCTGGCTCTCTTCATCGATGCCTTCGATATCGAAAACGATATATGACATGGGTTTACTCTGATTCTCAAACATGACATCACTAAGGCCAAATGTTTCGTCTCCGTCGATGTCGTAGAATGTGTAGTTCTCGGCCTTTCCAATCGCGAACGACTCATAGGCTTCAAGGTCGTCGGTCACCGGTATGGTCTTGCTCTCTGTATCGGGAGATTCCCATGCGAGGGTTACTTGATTGCCTTCAACGGCTCCGTTAATGGTGACAACCGGAAGTTCAGAGGCGATAAATTCCACTGTCTTAGCCTCGCTTTCGTTATTTGACAAGTCTTCATCTGAATCGTACACTACATTCACTTTATAAGTCGTGGCCTCGGTTTGTGTAACGGTCGGACGTACTGTGATTTCGACGGTTTGCTTGGCTGATACTGCGAGATGCTCGATATTTACAGTTTCAACCACATCGTTGTCGGAAAGAAGCTGTACGGCGATGTTGTCCGCATCGTGTGTGCCCATGTTGGTGATTGTGGCTGTCACTTTGTTGTCAACGCCCACGGTCATGGTTGCCGGAGTCGTGAGTCCTGCCACTGCGACATCATGGCCTAAGAATTCTCGCACTTCGATGTTATCGAGCAGGAAGTAATCTTGCTGTGAGCGGGCGTTCACGTTTACACCCACTTGGACTACTTTGCCCTTGAATTGCGCAAGCGAAACGAATACGCGTTGCCAACCTGTGCCTACCGAATTGGTATGAATGGGCTCGGTCAGGTAATAGGTTTCGCCGCTGGGAATGCGCACTGTGGGTGCGAGATCAAAGAGGTCGTCGGTGGTACCGCAGTAGTAGAACGACAATCCTACTTTGTCGCTTTCTGGAATTAGAATCTTACCCGAAAGCAACAGATTGTTCTCCTTAGCAAGGAAGGGTTCGAGGTAGAACATGCCTTGATCATCGTCCTGAGGCATGCACACCGGCTGGTAGCACGATTGAGCCGTACTCCAATATGCGCCTTCATTCATCCACACGTGTTGAAGTAGAGCCTCGGGGCATGATTCCTTGAACGGAACGGTATAGGCATTGCCTACCGGAATCATTTGCGTGAACCCATTGATGGGATTGCGCCCGACACGGTTTTCGGCGAATATGTAGAATATGGCAAGAGCCTGTTCTCCGTTTTCAGGAAGGTCGATAGTGGTAGTCCAACCTTTTTTCGCATCTTCCGCAGTTAGCCCGGTCGCCACGATTTGCGTGTTCATGTCGACCATCGTATATGTGATCAAGTCGCTATTGATGGAATCGCCGTCCGCATCTTGGGCCAACGGATTCCAAGTGACGGTAACCTGTCCGGGAACGGTCGCACTCTCAACGATTTTGCAATCGGTGGGAGTAGCTGGCAGCTTCAATCCTGCATAGGCATCTTTGTCGTAAGGTATGCCTTCTCCGAATTCGTTCGATGCTACAATCGTATAGTGAACAGTGGTTTCTTCGCCTACAACATCTTTGAATGTGAGTGGCGCTCCGGGTGATACGTTCGTGAATGTATGTACCAAGTTCCCGTCCCGGTTCACTTTCACATCGGCGATTGATGCAAGCTCGTTGCCGGCTATGTTCTTATCGGGAGCATTGAAGCTGACGTCGATGGCCGCCGAGCCATCGGGTTGGGCCGTGAATTTTACGTTTTCGACGATGGCCGGTGCAGAATCGGGAATAGGTGCTTCGATGGTGAAATTGTCGATATAGATCGAGCCCATGTTCTTCTTCGACAGGCCGTGGATACCTATGTAGTATATTCCTGTCGTTTCGGGTGCGATGAGTGCATAGTATGTGCGATAGGTGGCATCGGTAAGCTCGGTGACACCAATGAGTTCGGTAGTCATGGCGCTCACGTTGCATTGGTCGCCCATCTTCACTTCAAAGTGGTCTTTGTAGTACTCAGACTCTCCTCGTGCGTCAAATGCCAAACGATAGGCTTTTCCCGCTTCGAGTTTCACGGGAGCCGACATTAGCCAGTCGTCCATGTCTTTTTCCCAGCTGTACCCAATGAATGCGCAGCCCGATTCGTTCCAACCCCAAGTGTTATTGTCTGTGTTGGAGTCTAAGACTGTGAACGGTGTGAAATCGTCGCTTGTAGCGAGTTCGTTGGTGTAAGGCGGTATAATGTTTCCCATCACCACGGCGTTTGATTTGGCTTCGTTCGATACTGTGCCTTCGAATGTAGCCGTTACTTTATATGTGTATATCGAGAGTTGTTCCGGTTGGGCTACTGCATCCTCGCATTGTGTCGCTGTGATGCCATCGGCTACAACTGTTTCCTTGACTCCGTTGTTGTAGCGGGCTACCGTATATGTCACCTTGCTTGCGTCGAAATAGCCGTTGTTTTCGGAAGCTGTAACAGCATCCCAGCTTATGTTGAATGTGCCATTTTCGTAAGCGATGACAACGTTTTCCGGGGCGTATGGCTTGTCGGGGCCGACCCACAAGTTCACTTTATTGCTCGACGGAGAATCACCGATGCTATTGCTTACGATGACTGTGAATTTGTACATATCGGCTTTGGCTACTTGAATGGGTGCGTTGATCGGTGTGCCGGGAGCCGCATTGCCCTGAGCTATTTCCCCATCGTTTGCCATGACTTTGTATGAGAGGTTTCCGGTAAGTTCATCTCCGGCAAATGTTTTGCTCGGCATGGTGAATGTGGCGTTACCGCTCAGAGCACCTTCGCCGAACGATACTGTCAGGTCGGAAACGGCAGCCGGGGCTCCGTCCTCGGCAAGCGGCGCAACGATGTGCATGCCGCACACCTCGCCTTGCAAGTCGCATATTTTGGACACGGCGTATCCATTGTTGAAGTCGATCGAGTAAAGTGCGGTTTCTGCGTCGGTACAAGAGGCATAGTATAGGATGCCCGTTTTGCTGTCGTAAGCTGCCGACGTGAGGTAATGCGAAACGATGCCAATATTCGTGAGTATGGTTTCTTCGCCGGTGCTTTTGTTTATCTTCACAAGGCGGCCATCTCCATAGATTCCGTATAGCGCCTCAGCATCGCATGCCAATGCGCTATATGGCTCTGCGAGAGAGCGAATAGTGCCGGTTCGTTTCACCGGAGTCAGGCTCATTGTGCCCAGCTCGTAGCCGCTCAGATCGATGTTATAAAAACAGCCGTATATGACGCTGCCATCAGAGGTCATGCACTCCGACATCAAGTTGAAATCGGCCTGAAAATTTTGTTCGATCAATGTCCAGTCGCTCATGTCGAATACCCGATAATATGCTCCATATACTTGTCCACCGAATTGGTCCATGAGACAGCAAATGTATTTGCCGTCGAGGGCGGCTCCACCGTTACCTGCATTCATGGTATCACCGGTTTTGATGGCTTTCAGTCCATTTTCGTTTATAGAATATATGCCGACTTTGAGTCCGGCATTGCTTTGAACCACAGAACCGATAAGGTCGGGCATTTTTACAGCCGTTGCGGCAGGAGCCTTATTGGGCGAGAAAGCAGCGGAGGCAATGTTGTTTTGATTGGTCACACTGTTACCTCGGAAAGTGGTAATACTCCTGCGTTTGAAATGATCCTTTACCTCGCCTCGGGTTTTGATCGTCTGGGCATTTTGCTTCACAACTACATAGGGAGATGTGACAGCAGATGCCGAAAGCACTAAACACAATAGCGCTGCTAGCACTAATAAAATATTAAATTTTTTAGACATAAATAAAAATTTTGAATATGAAGTTTATAGATTATTTGCATAAGATGATGATTCGATGTGTAAAAGTAATATTTTTTCGAATAAAAAATGAAAATATTATTATAAAAATCGGTGAACTTTGAATTTTTTGTTACTTCTCGGATAATGTTTGATTTATTTTGTGCTTCATATCGGGTTAGCGCAGGTAATATAGCGTATTCAGATCGTTTTATTTTGTTGGGGTGGGGGTATATAGATAGGTAAGTAAGTCCAGACTCTGTTACTTTCCCAGCCAAAGAAAGTCCTTGTTATATTAATTCACTTTATTTGTTCATTCATCTCAGTAGCGAGAAGAACGAATCCAGAAGCGCCACCGCAGTTATCGGGTTTAACGGTTTACCGCTACGGTCGCTGTTGAGGGTTGTGGAACTCGCATTTGTTCAAACAGTTCTCGCCCTCTTTCCTCCGTCTCCCTTGCGTTTTCACCGCCCGATAAAGGCGGGGACTTTTCCCGAGCTTTTGATAGTCTTTCTAACCCCTCCGTCTTTCAGCACTCCTTCTATATTTCCTTACGGAAACACTGCTTTCCTTGCCGATATTTTCTAATCCCTCTATTAATTAACCCCTCCGTCACTGCGTGCCACCTCCCCTATATTTTTGCGTTGCAAAAACACCCCGTAATACTACGGGACACGGCAGGGAGGAGGGTGAGAGTAACCCTTTATTTATTGCAGTGAAGTGCACCTATATCGCATTACGACAACTCGTAAGGCTACGGGACACGGCAAGGGAGGAGTGTGATATCCGGTTTGTTGCTGTCGCTGTTTTTTAACCCCTCTGTTCTTTCAACCCCTCTATCATTATACCGATAGCCATTTGCCGGTCTCTTCGGGGGTGAAGCCTCTTTGGTGGGCATAGTGTTCGCGCTGGGTTTCGTCGATGTGCCCGATGTGGAAGTAGCGGGCATCGGGGTGTGCGATGTAGAGTCCGGCGACAGAGGCGTTGGGCATCATAGCGCCGTTTTCGGTGAGGGTTATTCCGATACGCGAGAAGTCTAACGCTCTGTCCCAATCGAAGAAAAGGGAGTGGTCGGGCAGGGAGGGATAGCCTACTGCCGGACGTATACCCCTATACCGACCGGAGAGGAGGGACTGCAAGTCGAGATCGGGTTCATCGGGGGCGTAACCCCAAAATTCTCGGCGTATTTGCCGGTGCAGCCATTCTGCGGCGGCCTCGGCAAGACGGTCGGCGAGGGATTGGAGCAGGAGGGCGGTATAGTCGTCTCCGTCCCGACGTAAGAGCTCTATGCGACGTTGTATCTCGTTTCCGGCGGTGATGGCGAATAGTCCGGCATAATCGGGTTTCCCGTCGTTGGCGGGGCGAATGAAGTCGCTTAAAGAATAGTAGCGGGCATTGGCTTCGGATTTACGCACTTGTTGCCGCAGACAGGGTATGTCGAAATCGCCGTCGGGTAGCCGCAGTCGTATGATATTGTCGTAAGAGGCGGCTTCGGCAAGTAGATAGCTGGCTTGTGGAGAGGTGTTGTTTTCTGCTTCGAGGGTGTCGAGCAGACGATTCGCCTCTTTGTAGAGCTGCATGGCTTCGGCGGCTTTGGCTCTCTCGGCCGATGGGAAAGAGGCGAGCCAGACGGCTTTGCAGTGGTCGCACCCTTGCATGTCGGCTATGGAGGCATAGCCTGCGCCTATTTTCCATACGGAGAAGAATGCCCGCCAGTTGATGAAAGGTCGTATGTCGCCGACAGTGACGGGGACGGTGTGCAATCCCATTTGCCGAGGCCGGGGGGCGGTATATGTGTCCCAATCTATGCAGGGGGCGTATCTTTCGGCTTCGGATAGGGTGACTAAATCGACCGGTTTCAAGGAGTTGCGCAGTGCTTCTTGTTCGGTGCGTATGCTGCGGATAAACTCCTCACGAGTTTGGGGATTGAGCAGTTGTGCGGCGATGAGCGGATTTTGCGATGCGTCGCCGGCATGTATGACCGCACCGCTGTAACACGGGGCGATTTTGACGGCCGTGTGGAGTTTCGAGGTGGTAGCTCCGCCTATGATGACCGGTGTGTGCAGTCCTGCTTTTTCCATTTCGGAAACGACGTGGCACATCTCTTCGAGGGAGGGGGTGATGAGTCCGCTCAACCCTATGAAATCGGCTTGTTCGGCAATGGCTCGCTCCACGATTTTTTCGGCCGGAACCATCACGCCGAGGTCGATTACCTCGAAGTTGTTGCAGGCGAGAATGACGGCGACGATGTTTTTCCCGATGTCGTGCACATCGCCCTTGACTGTGGCTACAATGAATTTTCCCCGTTTGGAGGTTTCTCCATTGCGGGTATTTTCCTGCTCGATGAGTGGTTGCAATATACCCACTGCCTGTTTCATGGTGCGGGCGCTCTTGACGACTTGGGGAAGGAACATTTTCCCGTCGCCGAAAAGTTGTCCCACCCGGTTCATGCCGTCCATGAGGGGTTGCTCGATGACAGCGAGTGCCGAGCCGTATTGACGGACGGCCTCTGCGAGGTCGGTTTCGAGGTGTGTCGATATGCCTTTGACGAGAGCTTGTTTCAGTCGGTCGGCGACAGGTTGCCGATGACGGTCTTCGTCGATATCGTTTTCTTTTTTGACTGCTTCGCCCCGATGTTTCTCGGCGAAGTCGATGAGACGTTCGGTCGCATCCGGCCGACGGTTCAATACGACATCTTCGATGAGCGCAAGAGTTTCGGTCGGCAGATCGTCGTAGGTAATCGATGTGGCGGGATTGACAATCGCCATGTCGAGCCCGTTGCGGATAGCATGATAAAGAAAGACGGCGTGCATGGCTTCGCGAATGAAATTGTTGCCTCGGAACGAAAAGGAGAGGTTGCTCACGCCTCCGCTCACTTTCGCTCCCGGCAGGTTTTCGTGTATCCAAGCCGTAGCCCGAATGAAGTCTACCGCATAGTTGTCGTGGCTGTCGATTCCGGTAGCTATCGCCAACACGTTGGGATCGAATATAATGTCGCAAGGCGCTAATCCTGCTTTTTCGGTGAGGAGTTTGTAAGCCCGGGCGCAGACTTCGATTTTCCGTTCATAGGTATCGGCTTGGCCTTTTTCGTCGAAAGCCATGACGACTACCGCCGCTCCTAACCGTTTGATTTCACGGGCATGCGCGAGGAATGTTTCTTCTCCTTCTTTCAGGCTGATGGAGTTGACGATGGCTTTCCCTTGCAGACATTTCAGGCCGGCGGAGATAACCTCCCATTCGGAAGAGTCTATCATTACAGGAACCCGATAAATGTCGGGCTCGGAGACGATGAGATTCAAGAAGTCTACCATCTCTTTGCGGGCATCGAGCATGGCATCGTCCATGTTGATGTCGATGATTTGTGCGCCGGCCTCGACCTGTTTGCGTGCGATGTCGAGTGCTTCGGTATAGTTCTTTTCGTGAATGAGCCTCAGGAATTTGCGAGAGCCTGCCACGTTGCAGCGTTCGCCTATGTTGATGAAATTGTTTTCGGGGCAGACAACGAGATCTTCGAGCCCGCAGATGTGCAGACGGTTGTCTTTCGCGATGGGACGGCGGGGCGAGGCGTTTTGTGTGATTTCCCGATAGCGGGCTATGTGCTCGGGTGTCGTTCCGCAACAACCACCCACGATATTTACCAGTCCCTCGTCGATAAATTCTTTTATTTGTGCAGCCATCGATGCGGGCGTTTCGTCATATTCGCCCAACCGATTGGGCAGTCCGGCATTGGGGTAAGCACTGATGTAATAGGGGGAGATCGATGCCAACCGATGTAGATAGGGTTTCATTTCTCTTGCTCCGAACGAACAGTTCAAACCTACCGAGAGAATTTTGGCATGGGAGACTGCCGTAAGAAAGGCTTCGAGTGTTTGTCCCGATAGCGTTCGCCCGCTTTCGGTGACTGTTACCGAGAGCATGACAGGAAGCTCTCGTCCTGTCGCTTTCATAGATTCCTGTGCAGCAAAAAGGGCGGCTTTGGCATTGAGCGTGTCGAAAATGGTTTCGATGAGCAGAAGATCCACGCCACCTTCTATCAAGGCCGTGATTTGCTCCCGATAGGCTGTCGCGAGTGTGTCGAAGTCGAGATTTCGCAAAGCGGGATTCTCCATATCGGGGGACATGGAACAGCTTTTGTTCGTGGGCCCTATCGAACCGGCCACGAATCGGGGTTTATCGGGTGTTGAATAGTCGTCGGCAGCCTTCCGGGCTATGCGGGCGGCTGCCCGGTTTATTTCCTTTACCTGACTTTCCAAACGGTAGTCTGCCATCGATATGGCGTTGGCATTGAAACTATTCGTCTCGATGATGTCGGCTCCGGCTTCGAGGTAGGCACGGTGTATCTCGTCGATGAGGTGTGGTGCGGTGAGACAGAGCAAATCGTTGTTCCCTTTTAATTCCACTGCCGAATCGGGGAACAACGAACCTCTGAAATCTTGCTCGTTCAGTCCGTAACGTTGTATCATCGTTCCCATAGCTCCGTCGAGAATGAGAATGCGTTGGTCGAGTAGTTGTTTCAATGTCTGCATATATCTCGGTCTATGATTGTCATATAACGAAAGATAAGAATCGGATAAAATGAATATGTTCGTTTTTTTTGCCGAACCGTGTCCTATCTTCGCAGTTACAAATATAGGGATAATTGTTGTTTTGTCTACCGAAATATTTGTTATTTGAAATGGAGTATGTAGTGGATTATTCTATTTTTGACCTTGTTTTGTAGAAAAAACGTTTGAATTTTCTTTTGTATTTAGATATAATGTTTATAAGCGCTGATTCGTGTCTTAGAAGGCAAGGGGTGTACGCCGGTGTATCGGACGTATATTTGTTTGAAAGAAAATCGAGGTGAGGAGATGCCGGTCGTCTGTCGTTCGATAAAATGATAGCTCCCTGTTATTTTTGGTCGGATTTCTTTCCAGACGATACTTTATCGGGATTTTTGTTGATGAAGTCTTTCCAACTGTTGTAGCTTTTGTCGAGATGAGGCCGGTTGGTCTGGTAGAAATGGCAGAGAGCGGCGGCCAATCCGTCGGTGGCATCGAGAAGGGGAGGCATATTTTCATCGGGGATATGCAGAATGCGCTGTAACATGGCGGCGACTTGTTCTTTCGATGCACTTCCGTTTCCGGTAATCGACATTTTGATTTTTAATGGGGCGTATTCGGTAATGGGAATGTCGCGGGAGAGCGCGGCTGCCATAGCGACTCCTTGCGCTCGTCCGAGTTTCAGCATGGATTGCACGTTCTTTCCGAAGAATGGAGCTTCGATAGCCATCTCGTCTGGAAGATATTGTTCGATGAGGCCTAAGACCCGCTCGAAAATGCGACGTAATCGCAGATAGTGACTTTCGAATTTGTTTAATTGAATCACGCCCAAAGTCATCAGTTCGGGGGTGTTACCGACGATACGCAAGACTCCGTAGCCCATGACGTTGGTCCCGGGGTCGATGCCGATAATAATTCTATCGTTTGTCGTGTTCATTTATAAGTCGATTACTTCCAATAGGGTACTGAATCCCAGTACTTGCTTGCCGAATTTCTTTTGCATATCGCAGAGCAGTGTTTCTCCGCACTCTTCGTGCCAGCGTTCGAGCGTATCGGTATCGGGCGATTTGAATTGCAGGGAAAGACTTATGCCTTCTTCTTCATTCTCAGCGAAAATACGGGTCAGTTGCGGCTCTTGTAAAGCTCCGTGTTCCAGTACAGCCGGGATATAGAAATTTTTTAACCAACTTATAAATTCGTCTTTCCGAGAGTGATCGGCGTGGTATGTGGTGTTGAATATAATCATAGTGGTATGGAGTTATCTTGTTGTTCGGAGAACCATATTATTCTTCTGACAAAGGTAAAAAAAATGAGGGCAGGAGCCAAATTTATTTGGCTCCTGCCGAATGCCTGTCGACTCTGTCTATCGTGAAGGTAAAAAAAACTTCTCAATATTTTGTACAGTCGTAAAAATAGTTTTATCTTTGCACCGCATTAAGGGGGTATTAGCTCATCTGGCTAGAGCGCGACACTGGCAGTGTCGAGGTGAGCGGTTCGAGTCCGCTATACTCCACATCGTTATCTGTTTTTTTTGAGGTACAACAGTTTATTCCCCGGTAAAACGGGGTTTCTTTTTTTTATGGGGTTTCAAAAGAGATGAAACCTTATTTATGGGGTAAGTTTTTTTGTGTAACTTTGGAATAGTTCCCTTATCCCCTTAGAATAAGGACTTTGGGGAGATGACCCGATTTTGAGGTAACGATTTGCCAACCGTTCTTGTTGCTGTATTCTGTTTTGATATGCTTTCTTGGCAACTCATTTATTATACAAAAGTAATCAATCTTATTAGTTTCTCTATCTTTCACATGAGATTCTTTTGATAAAAACAGGTGATTATAAACTCATACACCTGTTTTTTGTTCTTAAAACATCTATGTTAGTTTCCAATGCAAATCTGCCCCCCAAACTTTATATGTTATATCCTTTATTCCTCTTGTTTCTTGCTTCCAATATTTAGAGTCCTGAGATTTTTGTTTAATATACTCTGTATATACTTTATCCGAAACCAATATCGGATTATATTTGTATGATTCTGTCTTTTTCTCAAACGAAGATATGTTATGGATGTTAATGTTTAACCCATTAGTTGAATAATATAACGCATTTGCAAGTTGTTCCGCTGTTAGTTTTCTACTATCTTTAAACCATCCATTGCGTGGTTTGTAAAGAAGGGATGGTATTCCTAATGAATCATAATGATAGAACTCTCCTGTTACATTATAAAATTCATCTTCTACCGTTTTCCCTGCAAAGTCAGTAAGACGTGAAGCAAGATTAGCGGGTTTACCAACCCAAACTAATCCTTTATTTTCAGCGTTTTCATCTCCTTTGCGTTCAATACCGACCTTTATTACTCGCATTTCTCCATAATCAACACCTATACCACATTGAAAATCAACAGAGGTAAATATCTCATTAATTATTTGGGAAATGTGATTAATTGTAATAGCACAATTTACAGCATTAACAAAACAGTTACTAACAGGAAACACTACCATAACTCTGTCTCCTATGATGTTTCTCACATATCCATCATGTTCTCTTGCTGCATTCAGTACTCCCTTTGTGAATGCAGTATAAATTTGACCCATTGTTTCTGTATCATGTTCACGGGTTAATTCTACTGAATTTCGAATATCAACAAATAAAACACAGGTTTCAATACACTTGCCTTTCTTAGCATCTCCACTTTCATATGTTAAATCGCAATCAGATAAGGAAGGTACTTTCGAAGATGTATTATACGTAAAACCTTTTGTACGAACATCATCTATCATATTCCTCATATCTGTCATAAAATCCTTTAATCCCATACATTTATAGAGTTAGAAGTTGAATAAATGAAATCAAAACAAGTAAAAATAAAAACAAACAAAAACACCGTACTGATTTTTTATGATATTTGAACTTGTTATCACAAATAGATGAATTGATGTATATTTGTGATAACAAATCGTTTAACACTGTTTCTTCAGACTGATTTACAATATCTTTTTTAAACTCATTAAAACTTTTGTTAGATATAGAGGAAAAATGCAACAGTGATTTTTCAGTCAATTCCGACTGCTTAAACAATTTGGTGTCTATTGTTCCTTTGATGACTTGAAGTGAGTAAAAAACAGAGAGGAAAATAAGGATAAACATTACCGCCAATATAAATAGTTGAATGGTGTTGATTATTGAAAACATACCATTTCCTGTTTCATAATAATTGTATATTGGGAATATTAGTTGTTGGCGTATAAAACTAATGTAATCAGAGGTACACAAAATAGTAAGTACAACCCCCTCAATAGCCAATAAAATACTAGATTTCTGGTCGCAATTATTTACCCAGTTATTGACTCTATCCAATCTTGCCTCTAGTTCATTTCTATTTGTAGCCATTGTTTTTTCTACCAGTAATAACAGAAATAACCTCGTAAGTTTCAATTACGAGGTTATTTCTACAATATTCTCTTTTTTAACTTCTTGTGTAAGATTATTTCTCGTTCTGCTCATCTCTAACAAATAGAGCGTAGAAAGAATCTTTTATCAAATAAACTCCAGCTATAGCCATTAATCCTAAATAAATAGGAGCGGCTGACATACCGCCACCTTGGTCAACAATAGCTGTCCAATCTGACGATAGGTCTCGCAACATAGAAAAATCAGTATCAGCTTCAAAAAGCTGAAGAACAAATGCAAGCACTCCTAAAACAGGAGGTAGTAAGAAAAATAAGCCAATAATGCATTCTACCTTTTTGGCCTTAATAACAGCTTTATCCATATCGTTAAAATTTGTATTAATATTCCATTCTTATATATTGGAAAGAGCTTCCTCTATCCAAATACAAAAGTACAAAAAATCTGTGATATGTTATTCAACTATCACGGACTTTATTTTGATTTACAGTTGCATACCTCTGTTCTGTCTTGGCTTTGGTATTCCGATTGTTTCCCTAAACTCATTCATCTTCTTTCTGAACCAGCTGACGTGTGATACTCCATCAATCTTGAAATCGAATTTACTGCTTTCATCCTGTTTGATGGAGCAGACGGAATGTCGGGTATCAAAACTTCGGTTAAATTCGGAAGAATAGAGTTCGCCTTTTATTCCGACCTCCTTGAACTCGCACAGTCTTCTGATTATTCCGTCATTGAACCCCAATCGGTCACGCAGGAAATTTATCACTGGCATCAGTTTCTCCACATACGGAAAGTAGCGTCTGACAAAATCCGTAAACTCCGACAGCTTACGGTGCTGTTGCTCGTAAGCGTTTCTTATTTCCTGTATCTGCTTGGTTTGTTGCCGTTCCCGTTGTCGGGCTTCGTTTTCAAGTTCAAGGATGCGGTCTTGCAAGTCCTCGTTCTTGCGTTCCAACGATTTCATCTTTCCACTTCCGAAAAGAGAACCCACACTGCTCGCAAGGGCGGTTGCCGTATCGGTGGCTGCGCATTTGAGTTTGTCAGTACGGATTTCCGCTTTTACCTGTTTCAGTTCCTCCTGCGCCTCGGCTTTCTTCTCCTGCAACAGTCTGGTTTCGGTTTCAAGGGTTTCATTTTTCTTTTTCAAGTCCCGATAATACTGCATGGTGGTAGTGTGCCGTGCTTCCGAGCCCCGTACCCCACGTTGCAGTCCGTATTTCGCCATCACCCTTGCGTAATTGTCGTGGTAGGCAATCAGGGTCTGTTGGTTGAACAGGTCATCGGCACACAAACGGACGGAATTTGTTTTCTTGCGGTACTTGCGCTTACCGTCCGTCTGTCCTTTCTTGGCTTTGCGCCTTTCACCCGTCACGATAGGAACAACGGCTGCGTGGATGTGCGGAGTCTTCTCATCCATGTGCAGATGGGCGGCAATCACATAGTTTCTGTCGAATGTGGCTTGCAACTATTGTATGCTTTTGCTGTACTGCTCATCGAGTTGTTCTTTATCTATATGTTTATCATGCTTTTGTGCGTATCAGACAAAACCACATGGACAGTCTGCACTTGGTCGTGTGTGATTTTCCGTGTATATTCCAACCCCTCTCCCCCAGAAACTATTGTTTTTGGGGAGAGGGGTTGAGGAAAGTTTCATAGTAATTTCTGATTATGAGATTAACCCCTCCGTCCTTCGGACACCTCCCCTATATTTTGCTGCGCAAAACACAGGGGAGGAGGTTTAAAATATCCTTCCGATAGTAGAACATAAATCCTTATTCAAAGAGTCGACTTTCTTATTTTCAGAATATAGGGAAGAAGGGTATATGTCTGATATAAACCGGCTGATGAGATACCGTTTTCAACCCCTCCGCCACTTCGTGCCACCTCCCCTATATTTTTGCATTGCAAAAACACAGAGGAGGAGGGTAAATACAATCCATTTCATTCGTTAAAATTCGGGTCTAATCCCTACTAAATTTCTACTGAGTTTTATACCCGATCAATAAAAAAATCGTATCAGCTTATTCTATCAATAAGCTGATACGATTTTTAACCTATTATGATCTTCCGGGGCTATCGAACGACCGGTATTTTTACATTCTCTCGGCTTCCATCGGCATGTACAATACAACAAATATAAATGCCGGTTTGCAAATTGTCAAGGCTCATATTCGTCGTATAACCATCGACATTTTGCATTTTCATTACAGCACCGTTCATATTCACCAAAGATATACTCGATAAAGCTTTGTCAGTTTGTACCACCAAGTAACCTCCATATGTATAAACTACTGTCGAAGCTAATGTTTGGAGTTCTACTTTTGACTCCCGGTCGTTATTCAGATATACTGGTATCTTCACAATTCTACTTACAGCATCGTTATTGGCTAACACGATTTGTGCTTCATACAAAGTATTTCTCTGTAATTGGGTCGCATCTAATGATACGGTGAGCGTTTCCATAACAGAAGGAGCGACAGAGAATTCATATTTATCAAGCGAGAGCCAGTTGATAGTCGGGGTGCGATTACCCGTTACATTCGCGCGAATACAGAAGTTACTATTTAAACCTAAGTCTCCTGCTGACCACCATGTATTGCCAAGTTTAACCATATCGCCGAAGCCATTTTGTACATGACCGCCATCGATACCAATCACGAAGTCTGTCGGTTCAAAGCCATCTATATTAACACCTATCCATAAATCGGTATTACCTATCGTCAGCGGTTGTTCGAGCACAATATGATTCCAAGACTGTGCTATTGGGGAAAAAGTCTGTCTCATCAATTCATTTCCGGCATTTGACTGTGAGCCTTGACCGAAAATTACCACCTGAGCTTTGTCGGGTACGTTGTTTATATATACATCGACACTACTGATTTGCATACCCGACAATCCGGCAAGCATATTGCCCGGAAAATACTGTGCATACACGGCCGAGGAACCACCGCTGAGCGATACTTCGCTTTCGAGCCCGTTGTCATAGCGCAATACGAATTCTGCCTGCGACTCGGTTTCTTTCGCTTTAACCGAATGGGATTTCGCAGACTTTGTAAATTTCCAAGAAGGTTTGCTATTTTTTGTAGCAAAAGCCGACTGCTTGCTGCCCGGAGAGTGAGGTAGAGCATAAAGTACCGATGCTGTTCCTGTAAGCTCTGCACTGCCTTCGTTCTTTATTTCCAGCGTTACCGGTCGTACGTCGAACGATTGGTACGAATCGATGATACTTAATCCGGGTATAATGATCGGTGAATTGTCGGAATGTTCCACGACCAGTGTATAGTCTTCTGTTTCTCCATAACCATATTGACCGCAAGCGCTAAGAATGTCTTCATAAGAAGCTATGATTCGTAGGCGTCTTTCTCCCGGCACGACTACCGCCTCGTCTGGAATGGATACTTTAATAGTTCCCTTAGGAAGATAACCGATAAACTCGCCCGCTTCATCGAACGAACCGTTTCCATTTCAATCTACCCATGCACCTATATATAGACTTCCGCCTTCACACTCTACGTTCAAATCTAGCACTTCACCGGGTTTAATGCTTGTCTTCATATCAGAAAAATCGCTGTATACGTTACCCTCGCTTGGGTTGCTAATGCTTCCAATTTTGACTGAGGTAATGTATTCGTAACTTGCATCCGTCGAATACGATTCGCAAACTATCCCTTCTTCCCTTTTTGTAATAGAGAAAAACATGGATTGATGGGCTGTTTGTTCATCGCCTTCCGTGACATTGCGTATTTCGATATTATGTTTACCCGGTTGCGAACAATCGATCCGTTGGTCAAACGTGTGTTTGTAGCTCTCCATAGAAGCTAGTGTCACACCCAGTTCTTCGGTTGCCAGTAATTTATCGTCTAAATATAATTGAAGTTTCGCATCGGATATAGCTTGCTCACCGATATTCATTACTTCCACCTGTACCTTTTCATATTTGTCGCTTGCTGTTTCCAAAGGAGATAATAAACGTTCGAACTTCAATGCTTTTTGTGCAATGTAGTCGCCGTCGCCCGTTAAACAGTAACACATGGATAACTGAGAGGTCATATATTCTTCGTAAGCCTCCATCCAAATTAAACCTATTCCGGGGACATTGCTACATGTGAACACACTGAAAGCACAATTATGCGTTTCGTTGTCTACTTTGGCGGCTGCTACCGAAAAGAAACCGCTTTCTAGACAGATTGTTTCGTCCAATTCAACCGAAAATTCGTAAATACGTGCCAAATCATCATATTCGCTTGCACTCACTCCGGTGAATTTGCCCAAGACATCGAATTCTTTGCGGTAGACTTCTTTGCCGGGGTAACCATCGGCTCCCATTTTATAAAACGCCACTTCAAAACGGATCGATTCTGTCATTTCTCCATCTTCGCCGATGCCGCCACGGTCGGCGCAAGACAACCACTCATAATTTTCTTCGTCCCAAGACATGAATCTCCCTAACCAGCGAATTCCGTTCACTTTCTGATAGCATCCAGAAAAGGATTGGTAAAATTTGGTAGCTCCGTCGGCACGACCCATATCGGAACTTTGTTGTCCCATATAGTCGGCATCGCTACTAAATGCACCTGAGAGAACGGTATTAGGAGGACACCCCAATGCATCGTCAACGCTATTGCGCGGTTCTGCCTTCAAAAAAACATTGTTTTCGTATACAACCGCAACTTTTTCTTTTTCTCCAAATTTACTTGCATGCTGTTCGCCAAACACATTCACTGTAAACAACATTACAAGCAACACGCTCATGTAAATCTGTTTCATTTTCTTTGTTTTTTTAATTAGTTTAATTCTTATTTAATTATGAGAGCGCAAAATTATAATATTATAAATAAAGTAGAGAATAAAATAATTTAAATGGTTTTTTCTTAATATTATTTTATATGCAATAGGTGTATCTGTATAAAGTAGGAAAAGTATGTACAAAGACTTCCTATGAAATCTTATTTATAGGGTAAGTTTTTTGTGTAAAATTGTATGCTGTCTAACAAATTTCTGTAACTTTGAGCTTTAAGAACGATAATACTAATCGTTAAATATCATAATTGAGTATTATGAATAGATACTTTTATCACTGGATTTCTAATATTCAATGAAATAGTTTATCTCTCATGTTGGGTTTACGTCGCTTTCTGCTTTTTTTCGTAAGCGGGAAATCTATGATATGGGTATATAACAATTATCGTAAAGAAAATAATAACCATAAATCGAAATGAAGGTGAGACATTCGAGATTTTCGGTCGGAGTGATCCTGTTTGCATTAGCGATGCTTCCGACAATGGCACAAGAAAGAGCAGCCCAAATTCGGGAAAAGTTGTTGAATCGGAATCTCCACTCTGTAATCGTAGTGTCGCATCGAGCAGACTGGCGTAATTTCCCTGAGAATTCGTTGGAAGCTATCGAGAGTGCGATTCGCATGGGGGTCGATGTCGTTGAACTCGATTTACAGCGAACGAAAGATGGAAAATTGATATTGATGCATGATTCTAAACTCGATCGTACGACGACCGGGAAGGGTAAGGTCTCGGATTGGACGCTCGATTCTATTAAAACATTGCGGTTAAAGAACGGTTGCAATATCAAAACAATACACAAGGTTCCCACTTTGGAAGAGGCTTTACTTGCCGCAAAGGGGAAAATAATGATTAACTTGGATAAAGCCGACCGTTATTTCGATCAAGTTTATGAATTGTTGCAAAAGACCGGCACGACCGAACAGATAATCATGAAAGGCAGTAAGCCGGCGAAAGAAGTGAAGGCCCGATTCGGGAAATATCTCGATGAGGTAATTTATATGCCTATTGTGAATCTCGATAAAGAAGATGCAAAACGACAGATAGATGTATTTGTCGAGGATATGCGGCCGGCCGCTTTCGAATTGTTGTTTGTCAAAGACAGTAACCCATTGCCCCGAATGCTTGCCGATTCGTTGAAAGGGGAGTCCCTTATCTGGTATAATACTTTGTGGGACACAATGGCGGGAGGACATGACGACGACATGTCGCTTGCCAATCCTGACGAGGGGTACGGTTATTTGATCGATGTACTCGGCTGTCGTATCATACAGACCGACCGTCCGGCATATTTGCTCGATTATCTGCGGAAACGAGGGTTACACGATTGATTTTTGTTTATTGTGAGAATGAATAGAAGTTTTATTTATTCCCAGAGATCGGGTATGGGAGAGTGTCCCACGGCGTTAGGCGCTTGATGGAAAGGCGTTTTTGTACCGGAATGTATTTCATATAGCGATTTGGCTGTTTCGATAGCCGCGTCGACCATATAGGGATAGGGCCTGTCGGTAACGTCGATAAAACCGCAATTGTAATTCTCCCCGTCGGTGCGTCCGTTGATGTTCTGATCGATCCATCGGAACCAGCCTGTACCGATGAGCCCTCGGTGAGCAAAGGCGTTTTCGGTATAATACCGAAAAGCATCTCCTCTTTCTTTTTGTGAGTTCACTTGCCATAGGGATTGTGCGAGTCCTCTGTCGACTGTCCCGAAGTGGTACTCCCCGATAATCATCGGCAAGCCAGAGATTTCCAACGCATGATTCATTTTTTCGTGGTCGGGAGATAGAGCGTAGCAGTTGAAACTCAAAGCATCGAACGACTCTTTGCTAATTCGTAGCAATTCATCGTCTAATTGCTCTATGTAGCCATATCTTATTCCTAAGTTCAGATGATTGGGATCGTTCTTCTTTAACGATTTGGATATGGCTTTCATGAGTTTCTCGAATGTATTGTATATAAAAGTTTTGCGGGTGTCGGGTGTATCGCCGGATTCTTTCAGAAAATTTTGTAATTCTATTTTGATGGGGCGATCTTTTCCATTTAGAATTAAGGAACATAGGCGATTTTCTTTCGAAATCCAAGCGGGTTCGTTTCCGATGAAATAGCCTATTAACCAATGATTGTTTTTGTATTTTGCCACATTACGGGCAATCGCTTCGTCTATCTTTTTTTCAATTCCGTTGTCATATACGTCCATCAATCCCATCAGTTCGTTTTCGAACCCTATGTTTTCCAAAGGTAGAATGAATGCTTTTCGATTCTTGTCGTATATAGTTTTATCCGACCAGTTTGCAAGGGTATTCAATCCCCACTTGTCCATTCTTTTGATTGTCATTTCGGCAGCTCGGTCGAGATAATTTTTTCCGTATCGACGATATAGGTTCCAGATACCGAAAGAGGCTGTATGTGTTTCGGGCGATATATTCTCGGATTCGACGAAAAGTTCTCTGGGCGGAAGTTCTTGAAACATATTTGTGCATTTGTCGGTGTTTTTCGTGTAGTAGTCCCCGACGGGGGCGATGCAATCGACCCCATAGGAGAGGAACAAATATCCGTCCGGGTCGATGAGCCACCAACGATCGCCGATCTGTTCTGTCCTGAAAAAGCCCGTCGATTTTACTCGTTTGTTCAAATAGCCTCCATAACGGGAATAGTTGAAATTTTCTGTTTCGTTGATTTCGGTTTCTTCTTGCAGCCATTCTTTTTGAAGTTGTTCTTCGGAGTAAATTTTGCCTTCATAGTCGCCCAAGTTCCATTGACCGAACTTGTCGAAAGCGGGCTTATTCTCTAAGTACCTGTCGCCGGGATCGTCTTTTGACAAAGCGATTGATCGCAGTTCGATCGTAGGGTTATCGATAGGGGCTCTCATGCGTATTCCTATTGAATCTACTCCTGTCAAAGGGCCTCGTTTCCCTCCCAAGTTGATCCAGCCTGTTATTCTCGGTTGATTGGAAGTTGCTGCTATATCGTGTTTGGCAACGGGTAGTTCTCTGAAAAATCTCAGTGGAATGGTTAATTTGTTCCATGCGTTGGGAACATATGATATAAGTCGTAGTTCGTTGTATCCTGAGTCGGTGGTGAATCCTAATTGAAATCGCTGTGGCGTGGTGGAACGAAATTCTATGGTTACATAGTCATACTCGTCCCAATCGGTAGGTAGTTGGGGTGCGATGTCTTTTATCGCGATTTTTTTACCCGACACGATTTTCTTGCTGTCGAATTGGAATTTTACAGAATCGTTGGTATGGCATGATGTCAAACCGAGAACGAGGGAAATGATTCCGTAGGATAACAGTCTGTTTTTCATGATTGATGGGTTTTGTGATTTTTATTTTTTTTCGGGAAGTGGTATGGAATATTGAATGTCGTTTTCGGCGAATACTCGTACGTAATCTACATACATATCCGATGCATTCCCGAAACGTTCGAGGTCGATAGGCCAACCGCTTATTCCTCCAATCGCGTAGTTTATCAGGAAGAAAAGCGATTTTTCTTTTGATATGTCGTTCGTTGGATGCCTCAGTACTTCGATACCGTCGAAATAGTATATCGTTTCGTCTCGTCCTACATATAGACCATAGGTGTGGAAGGTGGTGGACCAATATGATTTTCCACCCAGTTCCATGATGGGAACTCGTTTATTAAAGCGTTTTTTATATGTCCCATCGGGTTCTTTTTGTCCCCAGAAATGGCTCGTGATGGAGTAGCCCGGGTGGTTGGGGTTACCTTTTCCTACCCCTCCATAGGCTTCGACAATATCCAGTTCGTCTCCATTGATGCCTCGGTCGATACTGGTGAGAGTCCAAAATGCAGGCCAAGTACCGGGTGCAGACTGGGCGGTAAACCTACATTCGAGATAACAGGGGGCTTTTGTGAAAAATCCTTCACCGTCCATATTTACAGACGATATTAGTCCTGAGCTTCCTTTTGTTCCGGCTCTTTTACGGGCTTTAATTTTCAAATAGGTGTCGACTTGTTCGAAAGGATTATCAGGACCGTTGACATCGGAAAATGGCCAGCCGCTGAAATCTCCGTATCGGGGCTTGTGAGCGCAGTACCGGGCGTTTTTGCCGTCATTGGATATGGATAATTCATTATCGAAGTCATCTTCAAATACGAGTTTCAGTCCTTTGGCCTGAGAGGGAACGGTATCCGGTATACCGTAATTCCATTTTTTACCGGCTTTGTTGTAGAGCTGTAACTCAAATACATCTTTTTTCCCCTCGTTGTTACTTGCGTATATGCGGATATTTGTAGGGCCGTAGGGGAAGTCCCGGGCTGGAAAGACGAAAGAGACCTTTTCAGCTCCTTTTGTTTCAATTCCTCCCGGGGTGAGGTTTACATCGTGCCCCCATTTATTGGGTTGTCCTGTCGTGGGTTGTTGCCAACAATAAGCATATACTCGATTCATTCCCGGTGCTCTCAATGTGATTTTTGTGTCGTCGGTGATAACTGTACGTAATCGAGGTGTGATTATTTCGATCGATTTCGTCCACTTGTCGTGAGTCGTATCGTTTCGGCTGAAATTGAAATCGGCATAGATGTTTTGATTGTGAGATGTCTGAGCGGTTATAAAAAATATATTCAGTATGGACAGTATTACGGTGTATTGCCAAAGATTTTTTCTTGATTTCATAGGTCGAAGTGTCGTTTAACTGGTAATCAGATGTAAGTTCTTTTTTATAAAGACGATAAAGAGAGCTTTTTGTGTACTACTTTATCGATGTTTTTTTGCTCAAAAAGGGCTTTCCTTTCTATTCGTGATATGTCATTGTATTTCATAACGGGGTTCAACGAAGGGGTGAGACAGGTTCCCGAAATTTTCGGGCTGTTTTTGGAACTTCTCATGAGGAAATGATGTTTACAAACTGAAAAGCGAGATGGAATGTTTAGCTCTTTTTGTATGGAGTTTGGGGAAATTGTTAGAAATTTATATGCAAGAATTGACTTTTACGGATTTTTTGTATCTTTACGCCTCGTAATTTAAATGAATAGAATATGAAAAAGATTAGAGCTGCCATTGTCGGTTATGGCAATATAGGGCATTTTGTTTTAGATGCTTTGCAAGTCGCTCCTGATTTTGAAATAGCGGGTATAGTCCGTCGTCGTGTTTCGGAGGTTCCCATAGAATTGTCGGCTTATCCGGTAGTGTCTTCTCTCGACGAGTTGAAAGATGTGGACGTCGCTATTCTTTGTACGCCTACTCGCGAAGTGGAACATTTCGCTATCAAGGCTCTCGAAAAGGGTATACGAACCGTGGATAGTTTCGATATTCACACACAGATATGCGATTTGCGCAAAACGCTCGATGCAGCAGCGAAAAAATACAATTCGGTCGCTATTATATCGGCGGGTTGGGATCCCGGAACGGATTCGGTCGTGCGAGCCCTTATGGAGGCTTGTGCTCCCAAAGGTATCACGTATACTAATTTCGGCCCCGGTATGAGTATGGGACATACGGTCGCTGTGAAGGCTATCGCCGGAGTAAAAGCGGCTTTATCGATGACTATACCTTTGGGAACGGGTATACATCGTCGTATGGTTTATATCGAACTTGAAGAGGGTTATACATTCGAAGAGGTGGCTCACGCTATAAAGACCGACGATTATTTCGCCCATGATGAAACGCATGTCATGCAGGTGGAGAGTGTCGATGCTTTGAAAGATATGGGGCATGGGGTGAACATGACCCGGAAGGGTGTTTCGGGGAAGACACAGAACCAGCGGTTCGAGTTCAATATGTCTATCAATAATCCGGCATTGACCGCTCAGGTTTTAGTATGTACGGCTCGTGCCGCTATGTTGCAACGTCCCGGTTGCTATACGTTAATCGAAATTCCTGTTATCGATTTACTGTATGGTGATCGAGACGAGTTGGTGCGTCGGTTGGTATAAGCTAAATGCATTTGTTTATTCGACGGGATTGTTAACAAACAATAGAAGGGGAAATGGTTTTATCATTTTTCCTTCTATTGTTTTTCGTATCTTTGGTTGGGTTAAATATAGGCTGGGTCTTAGCTGATAGATTTGTTTTTATATTCGGCGTGTACTATCTTTGTACATACGAAGATAGGTTGCGGTTCGGTATAGCCAAATCGGAAACGAGGTTTCCGTTTGTCTCTGCGCTCACCTTTCACTATCTTTGTTGGTACGAAGATAGACTGCGGTTCGGCATAGCCAAATCGGAAATAAAATTTCCGTTTGTCTCTGTACTCACCTTGCACTATCTTTGCCTCTGCCAATATCGGTAGGGTTTTATTTTTACTAAAATATGTTGACTGAATTTATTACATGGACTGCTAATCCGGCTCTTTACGACGGCTTTATCGAGATACGGTGGTACGGATTGTTTTTTGCTATCGGTTTTATTGTCGGTTACAACATGATGGAACGCATGTTTCGTCATGAGCAGGTGAACCTGAAATGGCTCGATTCGTTGTTTATTTATGTGGTAATCGCGACGGTTTTGGGCGCTCGCTTGGGACATTGCTTGTTTTATGCATGGGATTATTATTCGCAGCACCCCTTAGAAATATTGAAAGTGTGGGAAGGCGGTTTGGCGAGTCACGGAGGTGCGATAGGGATTATTATCGCCATTTGGCTATATTCCCGACGGGTTACTCACCGGAATATGTTGTGGACTTTTGACCGATTGGTCGTTCCGGTCGCTTTGGTCGCTGCGCTTATTCGTACGGGTAATTTGATGAATCATGAGATTTACGGACATGTGACGACTTTGCCGTGGGGATTCCGGTTCATACAGAATTTATCGGAGTGGATGAAGGGTGCTGCTCCTATTTTTACGGAACCGTCGCACCCTACCCAGATTTATGAGGCTTTGTGTTATTTGCTTCTGTTCGGATTGCTTTTGTATATGTATTGGAAACGTAATGCGGAGGAACGGGAGGGTCTTATTTTCGGGACCTTTTTGATAGGCATATTTCTACCTCGTTTTTGTATCGAGTTTATCAAGAACAATCAAGAGGTGTTCGAGGAGACTATGTTGTTGAATATGGGGCAGTTGTTGAGTATTCCGTTCGTTATCGCTGGGGTGTGGTTGGTTATTCGTGCTTTGTCTCGACCGAGAGTGCCGATTAAATTTGCGAAGGAGAAGAAGAAATAGATTGTACAGACAGTCTTATGTTTTTCTATTTCTAACCCCTCTCCTTAGGAACTATCGTCCCTTCGGAGTCTCCCCTATTACTTTGCGACTCCCCGTAATACTACGGGACACGGTAGGGGAGGAGTATAGAAATCTTACAACAACGTTACGGATTCACTGGGAACCTGCCGAAATCAGTAATCGTATTCGAGCGTGAAATCGTCTAAGAAGAGTACGCTACCGTCACCCCCGGTGAAATAGTCGCCATATTTACTAGCTGATGCTACTACTACGATATAGGTGGGAATCCGGTCGGTATCTCGATATTCGAGTTCAAGAGTGAACGGTGTGTATTCGGTTACGGATTTTCCGCTGTACATATCGGCATAAGCGATAATATGCGGGTCGTTTTTGTCGAATAGTTTGCGATCACTTGGTTTTGTGCGTATCTCGACCGGTTCGCTCCAATCCCCGAGTGCTATGAAGATTTGGCAGGTATCGGGTTGTCCGATAAGATATTTCATCTCGTCGTTCGATTTGTTTATCTCGACCGAGGTGTATTTGAAATATCCTTTTAGCCGTGTGGGGCGTTGGGTAAATTGTTTTCCAAAGTTGAGCACTCCGTTGGTTCCTTCTGTACGGAGGTAATTTCCCGTGTACATATTCCCGGCAGCCAGTTTCCCGATGGAACCTATTCCTACAAACTTGGTCGCTAATTTAGCTGCTTGTCCGGTTCCCGACCAAGTGTCGTCGGTGGGTTGTGTATTGCTGTCACCCAATGTGGTGGCTCCTTTATTGCCTGTATCCCAGAAGTTTTCGCTTCCTTCGGCCCATGGATTCCAGATTTTCCCTACTTTGTTCCAATCGTCGAAACTTCCGTTGGGAAGTTCGGCTGCGCTTCCGGTCGTAAATGTTATTTCGTTCCCTGTCAAGTCACCAGATACGGCTCGGCATACATAGGTCGTGTTGGCTTTCAAATGTATCATGCGAGCGGTGAAACTTCCTTTATCGTGTGTGACGTATTCGTCGGGAACTTTTTCCCATGAGCCGGCTGTCGCTTCTTTTATTTCGAATCCATTTTCGGCATCTTCTTTTCCGCTACCGTGCAGCCAAGCTACATTCGTCCAAGCATCGACCCCGTCGGTAGATATTTCGGATTCAGATGGTACGATATATAGGGTCCATTCTTCCATAATACCGTGGTATACGATAATGACTTTTTGGTATCCCAAAGAGAAATCGGTGAGTTTTTCTTTTTCGGGAGAATATGAGGTTATTCCCTGAGGGCCTAAAACGAGTTCGGTGATTTTTATGTTTGCTAAATCGATGTCTTTGTTGACATAGGCAATGGCTCTGTGATTATGGGCATCGAATACCGGTGCTCCTATTTGTCCCTCTACTCTGAAACTTCTTTCGATATTTTGGGTGGCATTTATCGTCCATGTGTAGTCTTGATAGATGGAGAGGGTCAACGTGTAACTTTTGGAGAGGTCGATAATCGAATCGGAAGGAAGATCGGATACGGCTCCTTCGGTGAGATCGAGGGTTTCGATATGTACTCGTCGCAAATCGACCGTATCGGACAATTCCATCGTTACCATGCGTTTGTCGTTGTCGATAGCGGCTGTACCGATTTGTCCGTCGGCGGAGATCCCTAATATCTGCGCTTTGATGCGAGGGTAGGGAATATCGTTCTTAATACAAGCCGATAAGAGGAGTGTACATAAAAGAGAGTATATGATGTGTATATAGTTTCGTTTCATTTTACTTCTATATGTGCAGGCACATGCCAATGTTGATGTTGAACAAGTTTATTTTGAAATCGGCTCCGCTCGATCTGCGACTTCCGGTTTCTTCGTTATTCGTCGTTTGTTTGATCGTTCCGTATCGTAATCCGGCTACTCCGAACGAAACACTGGTACTGATGTTGTTCATGATAAATACGCAGAATCCCGGATTTAACCCCAATTTGATTTCAGATGTCGTTGTTTTGGTATTTTTCAATGACTCGTCGCTTCCTCTTACAAAGCGGTTCGAACCGCTTGAAAATGCTAATTCCGTTTCGTTGAAGAAGCCGAATCTCTTGTTTCTGTCGATTCCGATATATGCCCGATGGAACAGGGCTGCCGAGAATATCTCGCCTAAATAGCGTATATCGCCCAAATTGAACATTTCATCGTCGATGTTTATATCCAAATTGTCTAAGTTTGCACTTAAATGACTGTATCCGAGTTTTATACCTATACATTCGTTGTCTTTGATGAAATAGCCTACGAATGGGTTCAGGGTAGTTATGTTGCCTTTGAAATTAAAATCTTTGATGAAGATCAGGAGGTTATTGTCTTTACTGTCGAATTCTCCGTGCGAGAGAGTCAAACCTGCGATCCATTGCTTTTGGGGAATGAGCAGATAGTTTTTCAATCCCCGTTTGTATTTTTTTCTGCTGAGCCCGTGTTTTTCGGCGATCGTATCGGGCTCGGACGTGGCGACAGAAGTGTTTCCCGGAACGATGGTTGCTGTCTCGGGAATGACGGTTGTCGAATCTTGCACTTCGGCATGAATCAATATTTGTCCGGGAATGAGTATTCCTATTAAAATCAATATGTATTTTAAGTTTTTCATAAATAAAAAGCGATACCTAAACCCAAAGAAAAGATGTTGACTTTGAAGTTTGCCATGTTTTGAGACCGTTTACCGGTATAGACTTGGTCGGTGGTCTGTTTGACATGACTGTAATTAAAACCTAATAAGCCGACGTTTACCTCGATGGCCGTGTAGTCATTGAGAAATGCCATGAGTCCCGGCGCTATTCCGATATTGAAGTTGAACGAACGCTCGAATGTTCCTGTGAGAGATTCTCCCGACCCGTGTACCATTTTCGATTCTCCACCACCCAAAGAGAGTTGCAGTTCGTTGAAAAGCCCGAAGCGGCTACTGTTCCCGATACTGATGTAGTTACGCATGATCGCCATTCCCGAATAGGAGTGGCTCAGACTATACACGTTGTTCATGTCGAGATCGCCGCTTATTTTGATGGAGGCATTGTCGAGTTTCGTCAGGCTTCGTTCATAGGCAAACCGACCTCCCAATCCCAAATTATCTTTGACGATGTAGCAAAACATGGGGCTCACTTTGAATGTGTAGCCTATACCGTCCATGTTTTCGATGACGAGGAACTGGTAGTTGTCGTTGCTATATTCGGAATAGGATATGGAATTACCTACTACCCATTGTCCTTTGGGTATGAATGTATTTAGTACAATACCTCGGTCGAACTCCTGAGCGTGAACCGTAGTAAGGCTTACCCCCAAAAGCAGAGATGAGCATATCGCAGAGATGAGTTTATTCATAAATCAATTCTAAATCGTCGAGCCACATGGTACTACCCGTGCTACCTGTAAAGTAGTCTCCGTATTTGCTGGCAGAGGCCACGATTACAATGTAGTTGGGAATACGGGTGAGAGAACGGTAATCGATAGGAATTTCGAATTCCAGAAGTCCGCCGTCTTCTCCCTGTGTTTGGGTTGTTAAATCCCATTCGCCATAGGCAATTATTTTTTCGTCGTTTTTATCGAACAGGTTTTTATCTTTTGTCGTGATACGTACCGGAGCATCCCAGTCTCCAAGTGCGATATAGACACTGCCTATATCCGTTGCGCCATTTGTAAGTGCATCAGTTTCGGAATAGTCTACGGTTCCCGGCGTGTATTTAATATATCCGCGAAGTTTGGACGGTCGCGAGGTAAATGTTCGTCCGAAATCGAGGATACCGTTCGTACCGTCTCGTCCGATAAACTGTCCGGTGAACAAGTTTCCGGCAGCAAATTTGCCAATACCCATGACACCGACGAATTGAGATTGTAATTTAACAGAGTATTTACCGCTGTGTTTGTAGGTATCGTCGGGTGTAGTCACGTTTTTATTCATCGTTGCAGAACCGTGGTTCCCGCTATCCCAAAACATTTCCCCTCCTTGCGGGTATATTACCATTGCTTTGTCCGGGGTATGCCAATCTTCAAAACTGCTGTTGGGCAGTGTCGTCGCTTCTTCGGTAGTGAACGTTATCGTTTTTACCGAGGCTTGTGTTCCTGCAACGGCTTGATATTCGTATGTCGTTCCCGGTTCGAGTTGCGTTACCTCGGCAGACATACTTGTTCCCGACAGGACGGCAGGAACGGATATCCATTCTTGCGAACCGGATTTGCGATATTGGAAAGAGAGAGTTTCCGATGTTTCTTTTACCAAAGTCCCTGATAGCGTGGCTTTCTTTGCCCAGATACCGGATCTTGCCGGGGCTTCCGTAACGACTATGGCATCGGATACGACTATCGTCAAAACCTGTGTATTTTCTTTTTCATTTGTATCGACGGCTTTTATCGTGAAGATATATTCTCCGTCGGGGAGCGATTTTACAAAGTTCTCGGACAGAGTGATTTTTGCGTTCGAAAGGTCTTTATCTTCTTGATAGATGTGTTTAGCTCCGATGCCTTTGACTTGAAATTCCGTGATGATGCCTTCGGGGGCCGACAGGAAATCGATGGAATCGGCCGAGAGTCCTAAGGAGGGGAATTTTTCACAAGAAAGTTTTACATTTTTCAGTTTGGTAGCAGCATTCACCCAAATTGCAGTTTCTTTGCCGCTGTTCGTTTCGTAATAAAGCGGTTGGGTTATATCGAATTTGTCTCCGACAATTTGCGGACGTTGTGTAATCACTACGTTATGGGTGGAGTCTACGGTCGATTCATTTACTTTGACGTCGATGAATGTACCTCCGGTCGCTGCGTTGTCGGCGTTATAGCTGAATGTGAATGCGTATTTCGTCGCTTTAACTACGTTTTCGACAACCCCCGATTGGGTATAGTTTTTACCGTCTGTTTTTTTCCCTTCGAAACTCCATGCCAAGTTGCGGTCTTTCCCATTGAGCATATAGTATCCCACGGAATCTACGGTAGATTCTGTAAATGAGAGCTCTCCGGTCGTAGTAAATATTTTTACTTTATAGTCGGTTACAACGTTTGCTAACTCGGGCGAGAACGCAACCGTCGCCAACGTATTTGCAATAGTACATTTTACTTCGGCCGAGGTAGTTTCTCCGCTTTGGACGGCGAAGTCGGCCGATCCTGTATAATAGGGGGTATCGAATGCCGCCGGGACGGAGTCTCCGGCTATTACAAAGACATGATACTGTCCGCTTGCCAAGTTCAGTATGTCGGGCATGAGATTTTCTCTATCGTAATAACGAATGAGCCCTTTACTGCTGTATATGCGGGTTTGCATGGAGGCGTATATGCCCGGGTCGATAGCACGGGAAACGACAGCCACCTCGTCGGAAACTTTTACGTTCAGCCTTACCGATCCTTCGCCGAGGGTCATGTCTTCTTCTTTACAAGCCGATAGCAGTCCTACAAGGAGCAGTCCGCAAGTAAAGTATGTTTTTATATAGCGTTTCATATTATTCTGTTACGAGTATTAATGTTTCTGTTGTCGTTCCTTGCGCGTCGGTAGCCTTTATGATAAAGTTGTGAGTCCCTGCGCCCAATAATCCTAATAACGGCATAAAGTCGCTGATGTCGAAGGTTACTTTCGATTGGTTCAAGACGTTCGATCCGGTGGGGAATCCCAATCCTTCGATGGCTGTTTTCAAGTCGCCCGGATTTACCAAATCGAGATGCGAAGCCAATCCCATACCTGCAAGTTCGTCGGGAGTCAATGTCGGCGATTCTATATCGACTACAAGTCCTGTAAGTCCGTTCTTATCGGAGCTTGTAATATCTACGCTTACTTGTAATCCCTCGGTTACAGTGACCGGAGTCCCTAATTTTATAGTCGAGCTCGTAATTTTCGGAGCATCGGTAGGTTGGGGATCGGGATCCGGGTCAGGGTCTGTGCCGGGGTCGATGGGATTGGGGTCCTCAATAACTTCTTCGTCTATCGTGACATTCCCGAAATGGTCGATTATTTCGCATGAGGCATCGAGCGTAACCGACGGTGTGACGCCTCCTGTCTCGCTTCCCGGTTCGGGTCGTTTGATATCGTAATGTATTTTACGCCATTCTCCGGCTTTTACGTTGTCTACCTGTATGCGATTGACTTCTTCATAACCGTCGATCGTACCGGAGAAGGTGGCGATAAGCAAATTGCTTTCTTCGTCGGCCCGAAAATAACCGGCACGAGATTCTTCTTTCATAAAATCGAGAGCTCCTTTTCCAACGGTAACCGATACTTTGCAGTCTTCGCCCATCAGTGTTTTTAAATCCTCGGAGTAGGAGACCGATACTTTTATATTTTGGAGGGTACATACGAGCGTATCGATTTGTGTCACTCTGTTTTCTTCGATAGAAAAAGTTTTATCTGCATAATAATAGGGCTTTTCCCATTCGGACGGTTGAACTTCGTGGGAAAATACTTTTAAATTATAATTACCGACGTTCAGTGTAACTATTTCGGGCGTTTCGCTGTATTTCCAATTCTTTTCGAGGGTTTCGCTTCCATTGTCCGAACGGAATATCTGTACTGTAAAGTCGCCTGTGTCGACAGCTCGACTTACCGGTTTTTTCTCGGTTTCTTTTATGTCATTATTGGGTATGGCATCGAAAGAAGAAAGATCGAGAGTTCCGGTTTTCCCTGAAATTTCTCCGGGTTCGGAGTCGTAGGTGAGTTTCTCACGGTCGCAAGATGTGCCTGCCAGTCCCAAGACTATGGTCAGAGCTATGTAGAATATCTTTTTCATATCGCTATGTAGTTTATTCATAAATGAAATTTAAGTTATCTATTGTCAGAGTCGCTCCCCTCGAATTGGATTCGTATTGGGAGTAGTAGTCGGTCGTTTTTATCGTTGCGGTTTCTTCACTTTGTGAATAGGAAGCATGATTGGACGACGTAATCATTATTTTCAACAGATTGGCTTTTTTGTCGGTAACGGTGTAAACCAATGGAACTGTAAATTCGGTATAGTCTGATGCTGCCGTAAGGTTAATAGTCCCGGACGCGAGTACTGTTTCTCCATTTAACAATGTTACCGAGATCACTCCGGTTTCAGAGGCATCGTTATTATCGGGAGTGTATTTATACCACCCTTTCATCGTCGAAGGTCGAGATGAAAAAGAGGTCCCTTCGTTATAAGATTCGGAATTACCGGAATAGGAGTAACTGCCTAAAAATAATTTACCAGCAGAACGATTGCTCATAGAGGGAACATTTGTATTGTAATAGGTCGTATTAAAAGCTCCTCCTGTTTTGCTGGGTGTGGTTCCATTGGCATCCCATGCAACATTGCGTATTACCATTGCATTGTTTCCGTCTTGTGCGGAAAGGCCTTTGTAAATATCGGGTGTTTGTGTGCTCATTCCAAAACTGCGATATGAGCTCCAAGACAGAGTCGTATTATACGTTGAGGGAATTACAAACCATGACATTTGATTTGCCGCGGAAGTGTTACAGGTCTTTGCATTTACACTGCTCCAACCGGTGGGTTCTTGAATTGTAAAGCTGCAAGTGTTTTGATAATCCACAGGCCAAACGGAATACTTACCCCCTTGATTCATATCTTGTATCGATATTGTCTGTGTGAGTTCTTCAAAATTTCCGTTAGGTACGCCGGCTGTTGTTTCTGTCCGTATTGTACAATCTCCGTGATAATTGACATTTTCTTGTTCGTTGTTGCAAGTCCCTTTTATCTGGTAACGTGTGTCGGGGGACAATCCCGTGAGGGTGTGAACATTGCCTTCGTGTGTGGAGGCGGCTTGGACCCATTGTCCGGTACTGTTGGTATAAAGCACAGCGTAGCGGTTCACTGCATCTTGGTATTGCGGATCGGTGGCTGTGAGTTTAACGATTGCTTTTTTCGCCCACACGTCGTATTCTTCGGCTGATATCGTGAATTCGGGCGTGAGAACAGAAATGGAAGTCGCAGCCGTCTTTAATCCACCGGATAGAGAGGCTTCTATTTCTATCGGTTTGTTTGTGGCTTCGACGGATATTTGAACTTGGTATAGATTTTCCTCGGCCGATAGAACTGTCGAGGTACAATTTACTTTGTGTCCTTCGGCGTTAAGGTAACTGAATTGAACCAAATCGATATCGGATCCATCGTATAATACCGGAATTATGGCCGAAGAGCTACCCACAAAAACGGCTTCGGGTTCTTGTAGGGTGAATGTTAAAGGAAGGTTTTTCACCGATAAAGAAATAGGCGATTCGCTAACTTTTCCGTACAGGTCTTTTGCCGAAATAGTGAACATGTGTTGATCGCTATTGTCGATAATTTGTAATTGTGTGAATAGTTCGGTGAAGTCGATGAATCCCATTTTATTTCCAACTTCGGAGAATCCCTTGATTTTCAACCCTAATCGACGGAGTATTTCTGCTTGGTCTTCACTCATATTTATGAGGTCGATTTCTTGCGGCCACCCTTTGCTTTCGAGGCTACGGGAAGAGGTCGTGAGGGTACACCCGGCTAATCCTCCTTTGGCCGTGAGAGATATATTTATGTTTTTGTCGGCCGGATAATTAAATTCTTTTGCTTCAACCGGAACACCGGATTCAAAACCAGACAGGAGGAAAGAGGGAGCCGGAGCTACCATCACTTCATCGGATATGTCTATTTTGATAGGTTGTGTTTCGGTTGTCTCGTCGAAACTGATGTTGAGTTGTGCTTCACCGGCGTTGTTGTCGCTGATGTCGAGTTTGATTTTGTAGTGCTGACGAGCGGCTGCGTTGGGTATGGCTGCCGGTTCGAAAGTGGATTCGATCCCATTTTGTTTTTTCAAGTGGGTTTGAATCGTGATTTTCCCGGGTTTTACGTAGGCTGCTCTCGTCTCGGTTTTAGAAAATTCGATGTATTCTCCTCCGGTAGAGTGAATGGTGGTCGAATAATCGGCAAAGTATTTTTTGAAAGCGTCGGAATACTCGACGGTTACTTTTACATTAGCCAATGTACAATTGATTTCTACCGAACTATTTTCCCGGTCACGCACAGCTACCGGGGTTTCTCCGAGATAGAACGGCTTTTCGAATCCTTCTATATCGATATCTCCGTAGAAGGCACTCATCGTATAGGTTCCGACCGGTATTTTGGTAGCCGGGTCGAAATCGGCCAAACTATCCCATGCCCGAGAGAAACTACCGTCGGAAGAGACCAGTTTCAAAGCAAATTCGCTTACATCGGGATTTTCGATTGTCGAGGCTGATTCTGCTGTGGAGCGAGTTACAGGAACTACTTTATAATCGGCTGAAACTTGTACGTTGATTGCACCGTATCCGGAAGACCCTTGCTTATCCTCATTTGCGCATGATACTAACAATAGCATGGTTGCGCTATACAGGAAAATTTTTTTTAATTTCATGCTTATTTTATTTTTATTTCGCCTATAAAGAGATATTAATAAACTCTTTATGAGCGGCTTCATTGTGTAAATACTCTTATTTGCACAAATGAAAATCGGTTCAAAGGTATAAATTTTTTCTTAGATGAAACAGTCAATAGAAAGTTTTGTTAAGTATAATAATATAAATTAAGGAGATATAGGAGTTTTGGGCTACAAAATCCGGGGAATTTGCTAATATTTTTTTAGGGTCGGATTTTGTAAAAAATCGATTATTTTTTATTTCATAGTATTTAAATTTATTCTGTATTTTTATACGTAAAGATAGCTTTTTTTCAACCCCTCCGGCCTGTGGCTGCCTCCCCTATTTTGCTGTGCAAAAACACCCCGTAATACTACGGGACACGGCAGGGGAGGAATGTGGGTAATATCTTTGTTTTTATATTCTAACCTTTTCGTGCATTCTACCTATATAATTGTATTATAAATACCCCGCAATGTTGCGGGGTATGGTAGGGGGGAGAGGGTGATACTCGATTTGTTACTGCCGATATTTTTTAACCCCTCCGTCCTTCGGCCACCTCTCCTATATTTTGCTGTGCAAAAACACAGGGGAGGAGGTTGAGATTGAGATGTATTCCCCCTATTGCTTTGCGACACCCCGTAAGGCTACGGAGCACGGCAGGGGGAGAAGTGTGGGTAATATCTCTGCTTTTATATTCTAACCTTTTTGTGCATTCTACCTATATAATTGTATTATAAATACCCCGCAATGTTGCGGGGTATGGTAGGGGGGAGAGGGTGATACTCGATTTGTTACTGCCGATATTTTTTAACCCCTCCGTCCTTCGGCCACCTCCCCTATATTTTGCTGTGCAAAAACACCCCGTAATACTACGGGACACGGCAGGGGAGGAATGTGGGTAATATCTTTGTTTTTATATTCTAACCTTTTCGTGCATTCTACCTATATAATTGTATTATAAATACCCCGCAATGTTGCGGGGTATGGTAGGGGGGAGAGGGTGATACTCGATTTGTTACTGCCGATATTTTTTAACCCCTCCGTCCTTCGGCCACCTCCCCTATATTTTGCTGTGCAAAAACACCCCGTAATACTACGGGACACGGCAGGGGAGGAATGTGGGTAATATCTTTGTTTTTATATTCTAACCTTTTCGTGCATTCTACCTATATAATTGTATTATAAATACCCCGCAATGTTGCGGGGTATGGTAGGGGGGAGAGGGTGATACTCGATTTGTTACTGCCGATATTTTTTAACCCCTCCGTCCTTCGGCCACCTCCCCTATATTTTGCTGTGCAAAAACACCCCGTAATACTACGGGACACGGCAGGGAGAAGGTTGAGATGTATTCCCCCCCTATTGCTGTGTGACACCCTCGTAAGGCTACGGGGCATGACAGGGGGGAAGGAAAGGTTTCCCGAATTTTGTTTCTGTTCTCGGCTTGTACTATCTTTGCAAAATGTGAAGATAGTCAAGTTTATTTTTAAACCTCTCGCTCTGCGGGTACTCCCCACTATCTCGTTAAAAACGAACGGTGGGAGAGGGGCGATAAAAAATTGAAATATATGAAAATAGCGGTAGTAGGTACAGGCTATGTGGGCTTGGTTACGGGAACTTGTTTCGCCGAGATAGGTGTAGACGTTGTCTGTGTGGATATAGATGCCGAGAAAATAGCTCGTATAGAGCGTGGCGATATACCTATTTACGAGCCGGGGCTCGACGAGATGGTTATCAGGAATATGAAAGCCGGACGTTTGCGGTTCGCCACCGATCTATCGGCTTGTCTCGACGGGGTGGAAATCTTGTTCAGTGCGGTGGGTACTCCTCCTGACGAAGACGGATCGGCCGATTTGAGATATGTGCTCGATGTGGCTCATAGTGTGGGACGGTATATGACCGATTATCTTGTTGTCGTTACCAAGAGTACGGTTCCGGTGGGGACTGCCCGAAAAGTGAAAGCGGCTATACAGAGCGAGTTGGATAAGAGGGGTGAAAAGATTGACTTCGATGTGGCTTCCAATCCCGAATTTTTGAAAGAGGGGAATGCGATAGCCGATTTCATGCGTCCCGACCGTGTGGTCGTTGGGGTCGAAAGCAAGCGGGCGGAGGCTTTGATGCAAAAACTCTACAAGCCCTTCATGATCAACAAGTACAGGATTATTATTACCGATATTCCTTCGGCGGAGATGATTAAATATGCGGCTAACGCTATGCTGGCGACTCGTATCAGCTTTATGAACGAAATTGCGTTATTGTGCGACGAGGTGGGAGCCGATGTAGGAGCTGTGCGCAAAGGTATCGGAGCCGACGATCGTATCGGCAGCCGCTTCTTGTATGCCGGCTGTGGATATGGGGGCTCTTGTTTCCCGAAAGATGTGAAGGCTTTGATAAAGACGGCAGAAGAGAATGATTGCGATATGCAGATTTTGAAAGCTGTCGAACGGGTGAACGAGTCGCAAAAGGAATTGCTTTATTACCGATTGCTCCGCTATTTCGACGGGAAAATATCGGGACGAAAATTTGCCGTGTGGGGGCTTTCCTTTAAACCGGAGACCGACGATATGCGCGAAGCCCCGGCTTTGATATTGATCGATAAGTTATGTGATGCAGGAGCTCATGTAAAGGTCTATGACCCGGTGGCTATGCCGGAATGCAAGCGGCGGATAGGGAATAAGGTGGAATACGCCGAAAATATTTATGAAGCGGTTGCCGATGTGGATGCTTTGTTGATTGTAACGGAATGGAAAGAGTTTCGTTTGCCGGATTGGAAAACGGTTATCCGGTCTATGAAATCACCTGTGATATTCGACGGTCGTAATATTTATGATCCGTCTGAGATGAAAGAGTTGGGATTTGCTTATTATAGTATAGGTCGTCCGACGGTTTAAGGACTGATCCGATAAAAAAGTAAGACAGGTATGCGTCCTATTCGGGGCGGATACCTGTCTTTTTATAATAGAAAGGGGGCTGAGAGGAATATCCTTCTCCGTAATGGCTGCTCCTCCTTTTACCGTTACGGTTTCGGGAATCCTCCGGAGCTCCCTTTCTGTCTATAATAACGATATAGGAGTGTTTTGGTTCAATGTGGTCGTGCTTTTATCGTGATTTGTCTTATTTTTAATTTTTTTTGTCGAAAATCTGTTTTTGAGGAACACTTTAATTGTTTGGAGCGTATCTTTGCAATGGAACAGAACTCGATATCGGTAAGTGAGATGGTTTCGAGATGTATTGTTTTTGTAAATAAATAATGTTGTAAAGAGATTTTATTATGAAAAAATGGGTGTGCAGATTATCTATTGTATGCTGCTTGTGTTTGTTTTTTACCTCTGTGAAAGCTCAGCTTTCGTTGGGTGGGCTTGGAGACATACTGAATTCATCGACAGTGAATAAGGTTGTGAGTGCTATTGCCGGTACAGATGCTTCGTTGACGGTTGCCGATTTAGCCGGGACGTGGAAATATTCGGCTCCTGCTTGTAAGTTCGAAAGCAGCGATTTCTTGAAATCGGCGGGAGGTGAGGTCGTGGCTGCATCTTTGAAAACAAAGTTGGCGACCTACTATACAAAGGCCGGTATCACGCCTTCGCGGGTTTCATTCGCTTTTACCGATACTACTTTTGTAATGAAATATGGTAATGCGAAATTGAACGGTCATATTGTTAAAGACGAAGAGAGCGGAAGATTCGTGGTTACATTTACTGCCGTGGGTGGTTACATTCCCATAATGGTTATGGATGCCGTTATAAACAAGAATGGCAATACGTTGGAAATGCTTTTCGATGTGGATCGATTCGTAAAGGTATTGACTACTATTGCATCAAAGTCTCAGAGTTCTACATTGAAAAGTGTCGGTGGATTGCTCGATGAGTATGAGGGTGTATTGATGGGGTTTGAACTAATGAAATAAGAAAATCATAGTATAATAAAATAAGGAGGGAGTTCAAAACTCCCTCCTTATTTTATTATATTTTAACACAAAAAGAAAAAAAACGGGAAAATAGAAGACCGATCTTTTTGTCGAATGATTACCTTTGTTCCATATTATAAACTAAAAAATAAATAAAATGAAGAAATTAGTTTTAACCTTAGCTCTTGTGTTTGGTGTGTTAGCAGCCAATGCTCAGTATTTTGTGGGTGGTCAATTGGGGTTACTTTACGATGATGCATCGGAAAATACCATGATTACAATCGCTCCTGAATTCGGTTATGCATTTAACGATACTTGGACGGTTGCCGGTATGATAGGTTATACTCATATGGACAATTTCAATTCGTTTTATATCGCTCCGTATGCCCGTTGGAATTTTTGGAAAAAAGATTTCGTAGGCTTATTGGTAGATGGTGGTTTCGGTATTTCTACTCAAAAGTATAAAGGGGCGGATTCGGATACCGGTTTTGAAATTGGCTTTAAGCCGGGTATATCTTTTAATTTGACCGATAATTTCTCTTTGGTAGCTCATTACGGTTTTCTGGGATATCGTACTAAATATAACGGAAGCAGCGTGTCGGGCTTGTCTTTGAGCGGCAATGAGATAAGTCTCAGCTTGTATTATTGTTTTTAATATTTGAAACGAATCGATATTTCGACCGTCCGATTTTTATCGGACGGTTTTTTTATTCTTTTCGGTAGAATTGTAAGGTGAGAAGGTATTGCCGAACTTCTTTTTTTGCGAGATGACAAATTGGGATAGGTCAGCGATGTAGAGGGAGTGTATAGGGTGATTGTAGAATTTGAGCTCTTCTCCTTGTGGGTATTTCCCTTATATTTTTCGACATTTCCATTGAGTTAGCCCCTCTGTTATTCCGTGCCACTTTCCCTATATGTCTATGCCACAGGGGAGGAACTAAAAGACAATTCTTATTGATTTCCTATTGAGTCGTAAAGGGTGGGGCTGTTTTTTTGTTCGGGTATGAAAATTCCGCTCTATCGAAATTAGATAGAGCGGGATTTTCATTTTTTGTATGGTCTTTTACTACTTTTTCAAGGCTGCTATGCTTTCTTCGAGCGATTTGATTTTTTCTTCGGCATCGGCTTTCTTTTTGCGCTCCATAGCTACCACAGCTTCGGGTGCATTTTGAACGAAGCGTTCGTTGCCGAGTTTTCCCATTACTGTTTTGAGGAATCCCTGAGCATATTTTAATTCGGCTTCGAGTTTTTTCAATTCGGCTTCTACATCGATGGCGTTGCTCATAGGAATCGCATATTCCGTTGCATGTACCCGGAACGAAGCGGCGGCCGGATCTTTTTCTTCGATTGTTTCGATCGTTGCCAGATTGGTCATTTTGGTCAATATGCAATCGTTCGAGTGATCGTGTGCGCCGATAATTTGCAGCGTGAGTTGTTCTTTATTGGATATCCCTTTTTGCAAGCGGATCGTACGTATTCCCGCTACGACCAGTTTGGTCGTTTCGAATCGGTTTATGATTTCCATGTCGATCGGTTGGGGCTCGGGCATGCGTGCTGTCATGATGCTTTCGCCTTCTTTGCGGTCATACAGGTGTTGCCACAATTCTTCGGTGATGAAGGGCATGAAAGGATGCAACATACGGAGCAGTGCATCGAAGTACCGGAGCGTAGCATCGTAGGTTTTGCGGTCGATAGGTTGTTGATAGGCCGGTTTAACCATTTCGAGATACCAAGATGAAAATTCGTCCCAGAAGAGTTTGTATACAGCCATGAGGGCTTCGGACAGACGATATTTCCCGAACAGGTCTTTGACTTCTTCGAGCGTACGGTTGAGTTGTGCGTCGAACCATTCTACGGCAATGGCTGCCGTTTGAGGCTGGGGGAGGGTTTCATCTACGTTCCAACCTTTTACCAAGCGGAAGGCATTCCATATTTTGTTGTTAAAGTTGCGTCCTTGCTCGCACAACGCATCGTCGTATAGTATGTCGTTTCCGGCAGGTGCGGCCAACATGAGTCCCATGCGGACACCATCGGCTCCATAGGTTTTTATCAGTTCAAGAGCGTCGGGCGAATTACCGAGCGACTTGGACATTTTTCGTCCTATCTTGTCCCGTACGATTCCGGTGAAATAGACGTTGCGGAAAGGAAGTTTGTGCTCATACTCGTATCCGGCCATAATCATTCGAGCCACCCAGAAGAAAATGATATCGGGGGCTGTAACCAAATCGGTGGTCGGGTAATAGTAGTTTATCTCTTCGTTGCCGGGATTGTTGATACCATCGAAAAGCGAGATGGGCCATAACCACGAAGAGAACCATGTGTCGAGGCAATCTTCGTCTTGTCGCAGATCGCTCATTTGAAGGTCGGCCTTATCACTTTTCTCTCGGGCTAATTTCAACGCTTCTTCGGGTGTGGCAGCTACTACGAATCCGCCTTGCGGGAGGTAGTACGCCGGGATTCGATGTCCCCACCAAAGCTGGCGGGAGATACACCAATCTTTAATGTTTTCCATCCAGTGCCGATAAATGTTTTTGAATTTATCGGGGTGGAATTTGATTTCGTCTTTCATGACGGCATCGAGAGCCGGGGCTGCGAGTTTATCCATTTTGACAAACCATTGCATCGATAGTTTGGGTTCGATAACGACATTGGTACGTTCGGAATAACCCACTTTATTGTCGTAATCTTCGACTTTTTCGAGTAATCCGGCTTCCTGTAAGTCTTTGGCGATTTGTTTGCGAACGTCGAAACGATCCATTCCTACGTAAAGTCCTCCGGCTTCGCTGATGGTTCCGTTGTCGTTGAATATGTCGATACTCGGCAGATTGTATTTTTCTCCCAGCATATAGTCATTTACATCGTGTGCCGGGGTGACTTTTAAGCAGCCGGTTCCGAACTCAATATCGACATAATCGTCCATGATAATAGGAACCACCCGATTTACCAGCGGTATGATGACTTTTTTCCCTTTAAGGAATGAATAACGCGGGTCATTGGGGTTTACGCAAACTGCCGTGTCGCCTAAGATTGTTTCAGGTCGTGTAGTGGCAACGATAATGTATTTATCCTCGCCTTCGATAAAATAGCGCAGATAATAGAGTTTGCTGTGTTCGTCTTTATAAATGACTTCTTCGTCGGAGAGGGCGGTGAGGGCTTTGGGGTCCCAATTTACCATGCGGACTCCTCTGTAAATGAGTCCTTTGTTGTATAAGTCGACAAATACTTTCAAAACACTTTCGGAACGGATTTCGTCCATAGTGAAAGCAGTGCGGTCCCAATCGCAGGAAGCTCCCAATTTTTGGAGTTGTTTCAAGATGATTCCGCCGTGTTCTTCTTTCCATTCCCAAGCGTATTTGAGAAATTCTTCTCTGGAAAGATCGCTTTTTTTAATACCTTGCGCTGCAAGTTTATTCACCACTTTGGCTTCGGTGGCGATAGATGCATGGTCTGTGCCGGGAACCCAACAAGCATTTTTCCCTTCCATGCGAGCCCGGCGTACCAGAATGTCTTGTATCGTATTGTTCAGCATGTGCCCCATGTGCAGAATCCCGGTGACATTGGGTGGCGGAATGACAACGGTATAGGGTTCTCGACCGTCGGGCTTCGATTTGAAAAGCCCGTTTTTCAACCAATAGGCATACCATTTTTCTTCTACGTCGGCGGGATTGTACTTTGTGGCAAGTTCGTTCATAAAGTCGTTCTTTCAGAATGTTCTATATTATTTCAAGATACAAAAGTAAAAAGGCTTTTGTACCAATCGGGTGCAAAAGTATAAAATATTTTCCGAAAAAGATATTCTTCGGAGTCAAAGGTGTTTATGGCATTTGTCTCGAAAAGAAAGTTTTTTTGTTTTCGACATGTTTCGTGAACTATCGTTTAAGTCCGTCCACGGCGGAACGTAGTTGTTCGAGCGCTTTTTGCAAAACTGCGCGAGGTGTACCTACATTTAGCCGCATGTGTCCTTTGCCTTCGGGGCCGAACATCTCCCCGTCGTTGAGTGCGAGTCTCGCTTTATCGACAAAAAGGTCGATGAGTGCGTCATGTTCGAGGTGAAGCCGTGTACAGTCGAGCCATACGATAAAGGATGCTTGCGGCCTAATGGCTTTGATGTCGGGAATATAACGATCGAGAAACTCTTCGACAAAGAGTATATTTTGTTCGATGTAGGCTAACATTTGTTCGCGCCATTCTCTACAATGGTTATAGGCGGCTTCGGTGGCTATGGTCGCCATGAATGTGGGTTCGTTCAGCTCGTTTGCCGTGAGCCAGTCGAAGAAGCGCTTACGAATCGTTTCGTTGGGAACAATAGCATAGGAGCTAACCAAGCCTGCGATGTTAAACGTCTTGGAAGGAGCTCCGAACGATATACTGTTTTGAGCCGCTGTTTCGGACACCGAGGCAAAAGGGTGATGTTTGGCTCCGAAGAGAGGCATATCGGCATGAATTTCATCGGCAATGATGAGTATGTTGTGCCGTGCACAGATTTCGGCGATTCGCTGTAATGTTTCCAACGGCCAAACCACTCCTCCGGGGTTATGAGGATTACAGAGAATGAACAGCTTGCATTGGGAGTCGATGATCGATTCAAGGTGATCGAAGTCCATTTCGTAGTGGGAGCCGTTCCATTTGAGCGGATTATGTACAACCTGCCGACCGTTACTTTCGGGGACGGCCATGAACGGTGTATAGACCGGAGTCTGTATGATGATTTTATCTCCGGGGTTACTAAATACATTGACTGCCAAACCTATGCCCTTGACAATCCCGGGAATATAGGTGATCCATTCTCTTTTTACTTTCCAGCCATGCAGGTAGTCGAGCCAATCGATAATGGATTGCCAATAGCTCGCAGGAGCCTCGGCATATCCGTAAACCGGGTGTTGTAGCCGGCGTACGAGAGCTTCGGTTATACAGGGAGCGACCGCAAAATCCATGTCGGCAATCCATAAAGGAATGAGATCTTCCCGACCATAGCGCTCACAGAGAACATCGGTTTTCATAGCTCCGGTGTGATGCCGGTCGATAATTGTGTCGAAATCGTACTGAGAGGACATTTTATATACTGTTTAGGTGTTAGGTTGCTTACGTCGATTTGTCAAAAGCCGAGTTCTATCTGAAATCTTAATTGCCAGCGATTATAATCGGAATCGACAAATTCATTTTTGTAATTGTAAGACAGGTCGGCTTGTACTTTTAATCTGTGATCTATCAGATATTTCGTGACACCGAACGTCGATTGGTTGTGACTGCGATAATTGGCATAAGGCTGAACTTCTTTATCCGGCATGATGGTAGAGTTTCTCAATGCGATTTCCCAATTGGAACGAAAGAGATAACTTGCCTGCACGTTGAGCCCCATTCCAGTGAGGATATATTGTTCTACATTTTCGCCCGATTTAATGAGCGGTGAGGAAGATGATATACGCCCCATGAAATCGGTATAAAAAGCAAATCCTTGATATTTGAAAATGAAGTCGACAAAATAGGAAGAAAGGTTACGGGTCTGGTCATACTTTAATTTTTCCCCGTTGGAACCTTGTGCCCGAAGAGCCCGGTCGTTATAGCTGTATGCTCCCGCTAAAAGGATTTTGGGCGTTTGTTCTCGCTCATAATCGCCTTCCATAGCATCTCCTTTCCCGGTGAATCGTCCCAGTGGGAATAGTTCTATACGTCCCGTATATGCGAGTCCACTCCCTTTATTGTTTCCCCAGTTTCTTCCTTCTCCGGTAGTAATAGAGGCTTTGGCCGCTAAATCCAAAGAGCCGAATAGATGTTGATTGTATTCTCCGAAGATACCGAAATCTCGGTCGAGATTGAATTCGGAATTTACAATGGAACGATCTACGAATTGTAGGGCACTCGAAGAGTTTATCCGGGCGCGATTCGCCCGTATTTTGGTTTGTCCGAAACCGATATTCCATGTCGAGTTGGGAACGTAGTAAATCATTGCGTCGCGTACGATGTTGTTGTTCCCATTGGGCAGCGTTTTCATATCGTAAGGCGAGAAGCCTAACTGGACCAAATAGGTGAGTTTGGGTGTATAGATATATCCATCGAAACGTAACCTGAGCCGTTTGACGCGGGCATCGATATCCTGAGCCTCGAATTTCTCGTTGAAGTCGACATCGACCAAATTTTGCATGCGAATGCGCATCGTGAGTTTATATCTTTTGTTTTTAGGTTGGAAAGATATACCGTTCCCCACTTCTATATCGGGCATGTGCATTCGTATTTTTTCTAATTCATCGGCATAATCGGTATCGGAAGTGCGGATCGTGGTCGAATCGTTGTCGATGGTAACCGTTTTTGCGGATGCAGATAGCATGAATAGCGAGAAGAGTATTCCCGACAGAAATAATCGTTGATAATTCATAACGTTGTTTGATTTGATTTTGAAATTCATGCTACAAAAATTGAATGTAATTTTGAAATAGATTTGAAATGCTTGGAATATTATTAAAAATGTTCACTTTTTTATTGGTGTATTTTGTTTCTTCGACAAGGTGTTTTTTCTGTGTAAATTTTGACAGAAGGAATATTTTTGAAATTTTTCATACCTTTATTTTATTGCTCCAAAATTACAACCAATGTGTCAATATTCCAAAGACCGTTTATGAAATTTCGACAATGGAGGAATCGATTCAAATAAAAAAGTCCATAGCGTATTACGCTATGGACTTTGCATTTGCGGAAGGAGGGGGATTCGAACCCCCGGTACCCATTCGAGTACGTCAGTTTAGCAAACTGGTGGTTTCAGCCACTCACCCATCCTTCCAAAGGACGATTTGTCGTTGACGTCATTTTTTCAAATGCAGCGCAAAGATAAGCGGAATATTTGAAACAGCAAACTTTTTCGCATTATTTTATTTCGGGAATAATCGTTACTTTTGTCCCGTCAAGGTGCTTTTGCGCTGTGTATAATCGGATTATTATGTCGAATGTGAATAAAGGTATAAAGATATTTGCTTGGATAACAGGAGGGCTTATTTTGATTCTCGCATGTTTGTTTATTCCGGTAATGAAGAGTTATTTGTATGATCCTGTTATAACCGAACAAACAGTGTGCTATGTTTATCCGAAGTGGAATGATGTTCAGCTCGATAGTGCTTTGCATTCGGTGATTCCAGATGAGAAATCGATCCCGAGAGTAAAACGTTTGCTGTCGTTTTATAAATTCGATCCTGATGTTCGTGTAGGGGCTTATCGGCTTCATGCCGGTATGACAGCTCGGCAAATGGCTTTGAAATTGTCGAGGGGAAGCCAATCTCCCATACGAGTTACATTTAATAACGTACGCACTCTCGAACAATTGGCCGAAAGGGTATCGGAGCAGTTGTTTTTTTCGAAAGAGGAGTTGTTGGCTTTGCTGTACAACGATAGTGTTTGTGCGGATTTAGGTTTTACGAATGTGACTCTCCCGGCTTTGTTTTTACCGGATACTTATGAGTTTTACTGGACTGTGGCTCCCGAATCTTTTTTACAGAAGATGAAGCGGGAGTATCGTATTTATTGGGAAGGAAAGCGGGAGCAACAGGCAAAGCGGTGGGGATTGACTCCTGTGGAGGTAGCGACTTTGGCTTCGATCGTAGAGGAAGAGACTAACAAACGTGATGAAATGGGAAAGGTCGCGGGTCTTTATATGAACCGATTGCGTAAAGGCATGCCTTTGCAGGCAGACCCTACGGTAAAATTCGCCCACGGAGATTTTTCGCTGAAACGCATATTAAATGTTCATTTGACCATAGAATCGCCATATAATACTTATCGGGTTACGGGATTGCCTCCCGGCCCTATACGGATTCCTTCGAAGCAGGTTATCGATGCCGTGCTGACACATACACCGAACGGGTATTTTTATATGTGCGCCAAAGAGGATTTTTCGGGCTATCATAATTTTGCCGTGACTTTGGCAGAGCATCAACGAAATGCAATTCGATACCAGCAAGCATTGAACAGACTCGGAATACGTTGATGAGGGGATATAAATAGTAAAGCCTCGTCTCACGACGGGGCTTTACTACTTGAAATATATCAAAAACAAGAAAGAGGATAATGTTTATTACAGGAATAAACAAAGGATAATATAATACCAATGAAACACACAAAAAACAAGAATATTATCGTATAAATTAACTCTTCCAGACCGGAGATTTTGGCTCGACGGAAGCGACGCTTCGCTTCTTTTTCCCTAAGAAGAGCCGTTTCTTTCCCGGTTTCGATAATAAAACACACTTGTATTGCAAAAAGTTTTTATCCGTAGCGATTTTAGTATATTTTAATAATTCGAGATTTCTTCTACGGGAGGAGGCATAGGGGTATCGGTATCATCGTCTATCCAAATGGCCAATGTGAGCCAATATAACAGTAGTGCGATAGCTATGCCTACACCTATCGCAGTCCAGATTTTTTGTCGTTTTTTCTCCATACTATATTAGTTATTCGAAAGAATAACATCGGTCGGGAGATAAAAGTTCTTTTCAGAAGGGTATATCGTTATTGGACGAACCGGGGGGATTCGGGAAATCGGGGTTCCCAAACAGTGGCGCTGCTGACGGTGTGCTCGTGTCGGGAGTATTGAACTTCGAGGTTACCGGTGCACTGAAATCGGTCAGTCGGGTGTCTTCGTCGTAATTTTGGAATCGAGCCAGATAAGAGACGAATTTCATATTCACGGTATCGGTCGCACCGCTACGGTGTTTGGCTATGATAAATTCTGCCAAGCCTTCGATGCTGTTTCCATTGGCATCTTCCTTAGACCGCGTATAATATTCGGGACGGTGTATAAAGCAAACCATATCGGCATCTTGCTCGATAGCTCCCGATTCACGCAAGTCGGAAAGTTGCGGGCGTTTCCCTTCTTTACCGTCTTTGTCGTTACCCCGGGATTCCACACTACGATTTAACTGGGACAGGGCGATGATAGGTATTTGAAGTTCTTTTGCCAATTGTTTGAGCGAACGGGATATGGTGCTGACTTCTTGTTCTCGGCTCCCGAAGGACATACCGCTGGCGTTCATCAGTTGCAAGTAGTCTATGATGATGATTTTGATTCCGTGCTCGCGAACCAATCGGCGTGCTTTTGTCCTAAGTTCAAAAACGGAAAGGCTGGGGGTATCGTCTATATATATAGGAGCGTTCCTCAGTATTTCGATACGAGACATGAGCCGTTCCCATTCGAACGGGGCCAACTGTCCGCTTTTGATTTTATCGCCGGGGATTTCGCAAGTGTTGATGATGAGACGATTGACAAGCTGGACATTGGACATTTCGAGCGAGAAGATAGCCACCGGCGTGTTATAGCTGACAGCCATGTTCTTTGCCATAGAAAGGACGAATGCCGTTTTTCCCATAGCGGGACGGGCAGCGATAATGATGAGGTCGGAATTTTGCCAACCGGAAGTAATTTTGTCGATGTCGTGAAACCCGGTTTGCAGTCCGCTCAATCCGTCGCTTCGATTGGCTGCTATTTGAATTTGTCTGATAGCTTCGCTCAGTACCGGGTCTATTTGAGTAACGTCTTTTTTCAGGTTACGTTGGGAAATTTCAAAGAGTTTCCCCTCGGCTTCCTGCATAAGGTCATCTACGTCGTTGGTCTCGTCAAAGGCCTTGTTGAGTATTTCGCTGGAAAATTCGATCAATTCCCGAGCCAAATATTTTTGGGCTACGATGCGGGCATGGTATTCGATGTGCGCCGCCGATGCTACACGTCCGGTGAGTTCGGAAATACGGAGGGCTCCGCCGACTTCATCGAGCTTTCCGTCGAGTCGCAGTTGCTCGGTGACGGTGAGCATGTCGATGGGGCGTTGTTGTGCTCCCAACCGGGATATTGCACTATAAATAAGTTGGTTGGTCGGCTCATAGAAACACTCTGGCTTTAAGATGTCGCAAACGGTGGTATAGGCATCTTTTTCGAGCATGAGAGCCCCCAACACGGCTTCTTCGAGCTCTTTGTCCTGAGGTTGTAGCTTGCCTTGTTCCGAAACTTTCGGAGCGTAGGCTTTTTTCTGGCGAGTGTAATTTCTTCGAGTTTCCATGCAGCAATTCTTTCCCGTTACAAAAGTAGTCAATCTTTCTGCTATCGGGAAATTTGGTGAGCGAATCTTATAATGAACTTTTCAACAGGCAGATATTTCCGATTAATTACAGGGCTGGTGTCGTATCGGGGTATTTCGCCATTTGCTTTTCACAATATTTTTGGAATAGCTCCCAATCGTAATAAGGTGCATATTCCGAATCGATGGGTAATTTTATTTCTTGTTCATTGAACAATACTTTCACGAGTATTTTCCCATCGGTATTTTTATAAAGTATCCATTGGATATTCGTTGCCATAGGATTGTATTTGAAGTCCTGCCAAACCTCGGCTACTTTTTCGGGATCGGCTTCTACAACGGCTGCATTCTCAATACCTAACAGGGCGAGTAAAGGAATTGTATTTTCACCGTGTGCAAAACGTAAATTGGCTTCGACACCGTTTCCGTCGATCGCCGCTTGCGATGTAGCCAACATGTCTTTTAACAAAGGTTTCGCAATGGCGACAGGAAGTCCTTTTCCGGGAATGGAGTTGGCTTTACGCAGGTATTGCGATAGATTGTTCGCACTCCACAAATCGAATTTTTCTTCTTCTGTGAACCACGGATACAGGGATATGTCGTAGTCGGTATTCGGTAATATGATGGTTAAAGCGTATAGGTGGGTCATGAATGTAATGGGATCGGGTATGATTTGTTCCCACCCTTTCTTGAATATGCGGTCGATAAGCCTTAGTCTTGTGGGTGTATGCTTTTCTTGATAGGCTCGGAGTATCTTTTTCCATGAGCCTTTCGAGAGATATTGTTGGTATTCTTTTCCTTTGAAGAATCGCAGGGTATTGTCATATCCGTTGCTGGGATCCATAGAAAACTCCGCAGTGGGGGTATAGCCTCTCATTTCTGCGACGAATGCCGCCATACTCGCCATAGAGCGTGGAACCGTGGTCGATTGTGCCACAAGGGTCACTTTGCCGTCCTGAGGTGTAAACGCCGGACGAAAGCGATGATACATGCGGCGAGCCATATCCCGGTGTTGTCGGGCTCCGAGCGGAGTGAGGTCTCCCCAGCGATGATTCATCAAATGGTAGATGGTGTCGATTTGATTGCGCAGCAGTTTGCCTTCCCGGGTTAAAAGGTTCAAAGAATCGGCTTTATTCATTAGTTTGTACAGGTTCGGAACCATGCTTTTTGAATCGTGAGTGCGTGAACCGTGTCGAGCTATATGATCAATGTGAAACGGTATAAAATCCTTTGGAGCCGGGGTGTCTGTGGTGTCGTTGCAATAATAAACAGAAGCCGTACTACCGAAAAATTGTGGATTTTGATGTAGAAAATCTTTTATAGAATTTTGCCCGAAAGAGATTGCAGATAGGCATAAAAGGATAGTACCGGCGGTGAGGGTTCTTTTTTTCATTTGTTTCTGTTTTTCTATTATGCCGGTAAAATTATAATAAATTTTCTCTTCGATGAAATTTTTATTCTTTTTTAGAGTGGAGTTGCCTATGTGACTGAGAATGGTTATTTTCGCAAAGATTCTCGAAAAACAAAGATATAGATGATTAGATTTCCCAATGCAAAAATCAATTTGGGGTTGCGTATCGTAGCCCGTCGTCCCGATGGTTATCACAATATAGAGACGGTATTTTATCCCATTCAGTTGCAAGATGCTTTGGAGATTGTTCCAACGTCGCAACAGGGGACGGAGTTGTCTTTGTCGGGAATTGTCATAGACGGCGATCCCCAGAATAATTTGGTGATGAAAGCGTGGCGAAGATTGAGCCATCGTTTTTCGTTACCCCCGATATCAATTTATCTCCATAAAGCCATACCCTTTGGTGCTGGGTTAGGAGGTGGTTCTTCCGATGCCGCTTTTTTGTTAGCGATGGTGAGAGATTATTTTCGTTTGCCGTTGAGCGATGACGAGCTCGACAAGGAAGCTGTTTCTCTGGGAGCCGATTGCCCATTTTTCTTGCATAATAAACCTTTATTAGCCAAAGGAATAGGAGATGAGTTCGAGCCTATCGAATTGTCGTTGAAGTCCTATCGAATCGTATTGGTAAAGCCTTCTGTCTCCGTGCCTACGTCGGTGGCATATTCGTTGGTTACTCCGGTATTGCCGGAAGAGTCGGTGAGGGATACCGTTTCCCGTCCGGTCACGGAGTGGAGAGGTCGATTGATCAATGACTTTGAAGAAAGTGTGTTTGCCCGATTTCCGGAAATAGGAGAGATAAAGGATCGTTTATATGAACAGGGAGCTGTATATGCATCTATGTCCGGTTCGGGTTCTTCGGTATTTGCCCTATTCGATAAAGAAGTCGATCTTGCCGATTGTTATCCGGGGTGTTTTGTTTGGACTGGAATTTGTGAAGTATAGCGTATAAAATCGTTTTTGAAAAAGAGAATGATCGAAGATTGTTACATGACCGGTATCATAGATAAGATAAATTCTTTATATCCGATTTCCGATGATACGGTACGGACATTGAAAGAGAGTATGACTTTGTGCCGTTTTCCCAAGAAGTATCAGTTGATAAGGGCGGGCATGTATTGTAAATCGGCTTATTTTATCGGGAAGGGAATGACTCGCTCGTTTTGGTTGGTGAACGGAGAAGAGATAACGACTTCTTTTTCGTGTGAGGGCGGAATCGTGTTCAGTATGGACGAACTCTATTATAACAAGATGAGCGAAGAATTTGTGGAGACCCTTGAAGATGTAGTCGTTTATAGAATATCTCTGGATAAATTGCGTCGGCTGTTCGAAACGAATATCGAACTGGCTAATTGGGGACGGATTATCCATCAAGACGAGTATCGGCGTTTGCATCGCTCGCATAAGGAACGTTTGACTTTATCGGCAAAAGAACGGTATGAGGAGTTCAGGCAGCAATTCCCTCAGGTGAACCAGCGAGCTCAACTTGGGTATATTGCATCGTATTTGGGTATAACACTCTCGACGCTCAGTCGTCTCAGGGGATCCCGAAAATGATCTTTCAGAATAATTTTTGACATAGGACAAATTTTAAATTATATAAGTTCTGTAATTTTGTCGTAATATTAATCATCACTAAAATCAAAAATCTAAATTACCAATTCATTATGCAACAAATTTCTTCCGCTGCGTTTTCAGATACCAAACCTCATTATGAGTTGCTTGACGGATTACGTGGTGTAGCCGCGCTTTTGGTCGTGTGGTATCATGTCTTCGAAGGGTATGCTTTTGCCGGTGGTACTCTCATAGAAAGCATCAATCATGGATATTTGGCCGTGGATTTCTTTTTTATTTTATCGGGCTTCGTTATCGGTTATGCTTATGACGATCGTTGGGGAAAGAGCCTGACGGTGAAAAATTTCTTTAAGCGGCGGTTGATTCGTCTTCACCCGATGGTTGTCATGGGTGCAGTTTTAGGTGTGATTACATTTTGTATACAGGGTAGCGAACAGTGGGACGGGACTCATGTGGCTACGTCGATGGTGATGTGGGCTTTGCTTTTCGCGATGTTTTTCATTCCGGCCTATCCGGGTGCAGGTTATGAGGTTCGGGGTAATGGTGAAATGTTTCCTTTGAACGGTCCCAGTTGGTCATTATTTTTCGAGTATATCGGTAATATTTTGTATGCTTTGTTTATTCGTCGTTTGTCTACTAAGGCGTTAACTGTTTTTGTCGTATTACTGGGAATCTGTCTGGCTTGTTTCGCTATCTTCGATGTATCGGGGTATGGCATGATAGGGGTAGGCTGGACGCTCGATTCGGTGAATTTTGTGGGCGGACTGTTGCGAATGCTTTTCCCGTTTTCTTTGGGACTGTTGTTGTCGCGTAATTTCAAACCAGTGAAAGTGAGAGGAGCATTCTGGATATGTTCTTTCGTATTGTTGGTTTTGTTTTGTGTTCCTTATGTAGAAGGGGTCGAACCTATATGTATGAATGGTCTTTTTGAGGCATTTTGTATAGTCGTGGTATTTCCTGTTCTCATTATATTGGGTGCGTCGGGAAACACAACCGATAAAACATCTACGCGGATATGTAAATTTTTGGGAGATATTTCTTTCCCGCTTTATATCACGCATTACCCGTTTATGTATTTGTTCTATTCTTGGTTGATTGAGAACCAGTATTTTACATTCGGGGAAACGTGGCAAGTAGCCTTGTGTGTTTATGTATGGAATATATTGGTAGCCTATCTTTGTTTGAAACTTTATGACGAGCCGGTGAGACGGTGGTTGAGCAAGGAATTTTTGAAAAAACGCTAGGGATAACCCCGTTAATGGGGTTTATTTGATAGATAGTAAAATTTCTATGCTTAAATTAGTTTTATGAAAATGATAGATTGTAGAAAGTCGCTGATGGTATGCATCGGTTTGTTGATGTGCGGAACCTTTTCGGCGCAGGAATCGGAGTTCGATTTGGCATCGCAGAGATCGGAAGCGCAAGATGTTTTTGCTGTGCCGGGTAAAAAATTGGATCATAAAGGGATAATTATTAACCCTACTCCTCATAAACTGGTTCTCGACCCAACCGGGAGGCTCGATATTTCGGGTGGAGTGTGTCTAAAAGATAAGCATGGAAAATTTTCCGAGGATTTGGATTTTGTCACTTTTAACAAGAAGGGGGTAAAACTCTCCGTTGATTTTGGTTCGAAGGCTTCGGCTAAGTATGGGGTAAAACCTGTTTCGGGTGCATATCGCATGAATATCGGAAAGAATGGTATATCGATCGTCGGTTATGACGAGCGGGGAGCTTTTTACGGTTTGCAGACCCTTCGCCAGTTAGTCGAGAGTCCTGCGACTGTAACGGGCGAATTACCATATGTGGAAATCGACGATTACCCCGATTTGAAATACCGGGGGGTAGTAGAAGGATTTTATGGAACACCGTGGTCTCATGAGGTGAGAATGTCTTTGATAGATTTCTATGGTAAGTTCAAGATGAATAGTTATTTGTATGGCCCGAAAGACGATCCGTACCACAGTTGTCCGAATTGGAGGCTTCCATATCCCGAAAAAGAGGCCGGGAATATCAAAGAATTGATAGAGGCTTGTAAACGTAATCGGGTCGATTTTGTTTGGGCGATACACCCGGGACAAGATATTAAATGGAACGAGGAGGATTATCAAAATCTCGTTAATAAGTTTAATTTGATGTATGACCTCGGTGTACGGGCTTTCGCCCTCTTTTTCGACGATATATCGGGCGAAGGGACAAATCCGGTGAAACAGACGGAGCTTTTGAATAGATTGACTAAGGATTTTGTGAAGTCCAAAGGCGATGTAGCATATTTAACGGTTTGCCCGACCGATTATTCCAAACTTTGGGCAAACCCCACACCGCAAGGAAGTCTTGCTATTTATGGAGAAACTCTCGATCCGTCGATAGAAGTGTTTTGGACAGGAGACGTCGTATGCAGCGACTTAACACCGGAGACTTTGGATTGGGTTAATTCCAGAATTAAGCGGCCGGCATATTTTTGGTGGAATTATCCGGTTACCGACTATGTGCGCAATATTATTTTGCAAGGACCTGTTTATGGCTTGAATACTTCGTTGGATTCTAATGATCTTTGCGGAATAGCAAGTAATCCGATGGAACATGGAGAGGCTTCGAAATTGGCTTTATACGGGGTTGCCGATTATACATGGAATATAGCGGCTTATAATCCTATCGATAATTGGGAGAGAGGACTCGGCGAATTGATGCCGAAAGCAAGGGAGGCCTACCGGACATTCGCTATTCATTCTTGCGATACGGAGACCGGTTATCGCCGCGATGAATCGTGGGAAACCAAGACTTTCAGAATCGGTGATTGGAATGAAACGGAGGCTCAGGCTCTTTGGGCAGAATTCGATAAGGTAGAGAAAGCTCCTGCCGAAATAGAAAAAGGTTGCACTAATAAAGGTCTGATGAGTGAGTTGACTCCGTGGCTCCAAGAATTCGGGAAGTTGGGTACGAGAGGAAAACGGGCTTTGGAACTTGCCCGTGTTTATCGTGATGGTAAAGATGATGCCGATTTTTGGAATAAGTATATTCGGAACTTGATGAGTAAGAAGGATCGAGAAAATTATGAGGCTCATAAAAGCGGGACCATGAAACTGCAACCATTTTATGAAAATGTTATGGACGATATGGCATACGGCTTTTTAATTCGGTTGTCGGGCGAGACTCCTATCTGTTATAGGGGTATAGGTTCGTTCCATAATGCGAAAACCACGTTGAGCAAGTTAATGTTTGATCACGATACTACGACTTATTATACATCGGGAATCGCTCAAAAAGCCGGCGATTGGATCGGGGTTGATTTGGGAAGTGTCAAAGATGTGACCGAAGTTTCTATTTTGCAGGGGCGTAATTCTGTGGACGATGTCGATTATTTCGACCATGCCGTAGTGGAATATTCGATTGATGGTAAAGCATGGACTCCGTTGACGGAAGAGTTGAATAAACAGTATATCGTTTGTTGGAACGGGGAGCCTGTAAAGGCCAGATATGTCCGATTGAAAAGACTCGAATCTACTCGCACGAATTACGCATCGGTTCGTTCATTCGAAGTGAATCCTCCCAGAGTGGAACATTTGGGTTTCAGCTTAAAGTCCGACGATGTACAGCAAGCTCTTTATGCGTTTGATCAGCAAATAGGCACAAGCTATCGAAATAATGGAACTTTTTCTTTCGGGGTCGCTCCTCGGACCGAGGGATATACTTTATTGGTGAATGAATTGCCGGAGGCGGGGAATGGAGCCCCTGTCGTGCATTTGAGACAGTTCAGGCCCGATGGTTCGTTGGCGGTTGAGTCGGTTATCGATTCGTCATTTTTTAAAGTCGAGTTGGCCGATGGAGTTTCCGAAGTACAAATAGAAGGGCCGGTGGAGATATTCGAGATAGTGCCGAAGTTTAATTAGTGTCGGATTTTCTACATTTAAAGAACAATTATTATTTTTGAATGGGATATAAAAAGAGCAGGGTAAACCTGTTCTTTTTCTTTTGGAGAAAGGGATTTGCTTTTTTGCAGGTAATGGATAGAAATGAAAACATTGGGAAGGTGGCAGTGCTCTCTGACAAAAGTGCAGTTTAGGCTTGTTTGGCAGTGTTTTTGATACTATAATGGTGCTCATTGGTAATGATGATATGAGCGTGATGAAAATGAAAATGTAACAAAAGAAAAATTATAAATATGGCCGAAAAGAAAGAATGCGAAAAATCGCAAAATATTGTAGATGAGGCTTCTGAAAAGGAGAAGAAAGAGTCGTTGAACCAAGAACCCGAAGTTTCGGAAGAGACAGGTTCCGAGGAGGGCGGTGAAGAAGGCGAGGCTGATGAGGCTGCCAGATTGTCAGCCGAATTGGCAACTTTGAAGGCGACTATCGAGAAAATGCAGAAGGATTATTTGCTATTGATGGCCGAGTTCGATAATTTCAGGAAACGGACGTTGCGTGAGAAATCGGAGTTGATCAAGAATGGCGGTGAGAATTGCATGAAAGCTATTCTGCCGGTTATCGACGATTTTGAACGCGGATTGGCAGCTGTGGAAGAAAGTAATGATCTGGCGGCTGTGAAAGAGGGAATGAGCTTGATATATAATAAATTCAAAAGCTATCTAGAACAAAACGGCGTAAAGGAGATTCCTACGGAGGGAGCGGATTTCGATACAGAATATCACGAGGCTGTGACGATGTTCCCGGCTTCGGATCCGGCTCAAAAAGGTAAAGTGATAGATACCGTACAAAAGGGATATACGCTCAATGACAAAGTTATTCGCTTTGCCAAAGTCGTGGTAGGGGAATAAATTATAGGACAGGGAGCAATGGAAAAAAGAGATTATTATGAAGTGCTGGGTGTCGCTAAAAATGCGACGGCCGAGGAGATAAAAAAGGCATACCGTAAAAAAGCTATCCAATATCACCCGGATAAGAACCCCGGAAACAAAGAGGCTGAGGAAAAGTTTAAAGAGGCTGCCGAAGCATATGAAGTATTGAGTGATGCGGACAAGCGGGCTCGTTACGACCAGTTCGGGCATCAAGGGTTAGGTGGTGCTGCCGGTGGCGGTTTCAGTGGAGGCGGTATGTCTATGGAGGATATTTTCTCGCATTTCGGCGATATTTTCGGTGGTGGATTCGGCGGATTCGAAGGCTTCGGAGGCGGCTCACGAGGGGGACGTCGTCATGTCAATAAAGGTTCGGATTTACGAGTAAAGGTGAAACTGACATTGAAAGAGATCGCTACCGGTGTCGAGAAAAAAATAAAGGTTCCTAAGTATGTGAGCTGTTCTCATTGTAACGGTACGGGCGCAGAGAATGGTACGGCTTATACGACGTGTTCGAAATGTAACGGGTCGGGAGTAGTGACACGGGTACAACAGACTTTTCTCGGAGCTATGCAATCGACGACGACGTGTCCCGACTGTGGTGGAGAGGGCCGTATTATTACGAAGAAGTGTCCGCATTGTGCCGGGGAAGGTATCGTACGTGAAGAAGAGGTAATCACGTTGAATATTCCGGCCGGGGTATCCGAAGGTATGCAACTCTCTATGGCGGGCAAAGGGAATGCTGCTCGTCATGGCGGTGTAAATGGTGATTTGTTGATTTTAATCGAAGAGGAACCGCATCCCGATTTACTGCGCGACGAGAACGATTTGATATATAATTTGCTGCTTGACTTGCCGACTGCCGTATTGGGCGGTTCTATCGAGGTTCCTACTCTCGATGGTAAGGCTCGTATAAAAGTGGATCCCGGTACTCAACCCGGGAAAATATTCCGGCTTAGGGGGAAAGGATTACCTTCGGTCAATCGTTATGGAGTAGGTGACTTGATTGTAAATGTATCGGTCTACATTCCAGAAAATCTCAATGCCAGCGAAAAGAAGCATTTCGAGGATTTGAAAACTGCCCCCAATATACAGCCTACACTCACGGCTAAACAGCGAATATTCAGTAAATTGCGTCATATGTTTGAGTGAAAACGACGATGATATAAAATGAAAGCACCGTATATTATTGATATACGGTGCTTTCATTTTATATTGGGGAATAGTTCTTTACATTCCTTGTATAACGTAATAGGTGTAGATTAAAAAAATGATTCCTACCGACAACCCGATGAGTGACCATCGGGTGAATAATTTGTCTTTGCCTGTGATTCCATAACATAATCCGATTATGGAGCATAGGGTAATGCCTATCGGAAAAATGAAAAAACCTATTGTGATGAATCCTATGAGCATGATAATGCCCATTATGATTAGTATTTTATTTCTCATTATTTTCCGTTTTTGTAAAATTTGAATGTTTCCTCTGTGATTTCGTAATCTAAGTTGAGGAGTATGGAGTCTTTTTCGTGGGGAGAGAGCGTAGAATCTTCTTCCCAGCTGTACTCCTTAGCCAATTCTCGAATAGCTTTTATTTTTTCTTGATCTGAATTGAATACCCGTTTCTTCTTGTGTAACTTAGCTTCTACATATTTCCGGAGGGTTTCTTGTGCTCTGAATTGTTCTCCTCGGGTATAGTCGAATGACTTTAAGCTATCGATATCTTGCAGTTCGTCATATAGCGTTAATGTCCAAAATAGGTTTTTGTCGGGCAATCGGGTGATAATACAGGGAATGATTTTTTTTCCCATGTTTAGCAATTGCGGAAACTGTTCCAGTTTTTTCGCATCATTCGTGTTGCTGCTGAGGCGGGTTATCGGGTTGGTGTTGTAATTGTTTACCCATGCGTTGAAAAGACTGTCGAATTTTTCTAAGTCATCTCCTGTTAAAATCGTATCGGTATCACAGTCAGCAACGCTAATTTCGGTAGATCCGTTAGCCCCGCCGATAACAGAAGCGGATTTCCCGGAACAACCGATGGTTAAGAGATAAAGTAGAATGATGTATGTAAAAGAGCGTTTCATGTTTCTTATTTTTGAACCGCAGAATTGTAAATGATTCTTGTGATATCGGCGATAATTTGTGCATTGGTTTGGTCGCTCTCACGAGAGTCTTTGATGAAAATAGCGAGAAAGCATAATTTTCCGTTCGGGAGGTAGATTACACCGGTATCGTTGTCGCCGATTTTTGTTCCGTCGTCCAAACGGTCGGAGCTACCTGTTTTGTGGCCTAAGACAATATTATCGGGCAATCCGGCTTTTATTTTATCTTTTCCGGTAGAAGTTTCTATCAAAATATTTTTCAGAAATTCGGTATGTGTTTCATTCAGTATCGGTTCGTTGTAGAGTTTTTCCAATAGTTGAAGTGTAGACGAAGGTGTGCTCCAATTGTTATAGCAATTGGATATGCGAGAGTGCATGGTTTCTTCGGTTTCGGTGAGATTGTAGTTTGTGATACCTAATTTGTCGATTCGGTCTTTCACGATATCGATACCGCCGAGATAGTCTATGAGAATGTCGCAAGCGTTGTTGTCGCTTTGAGAAACGGTATAGCGCATGAGGTCGGCGTAAGAAAGATAAAAGTTTCCTTCGGGGTATAATTCTCTTAGCGGGCTATAAGTGTCTTTGTGTATTTGAGACGATTCGATGAAGCGTAAAGAGTCCAGAGCGATACATTCGTTTTCCATTTTTTGAAGAGCTGCTATGGCAACATGGAGTTTAAAAACACTCATTAGCGGATACCGATGTCCGTCGTTAAACGTAAATAATTGTCCGTCGATCGAGAATGCTACGCCGACCGTCGCATTTTTCCCTTGTATGGCTTGACGCATTTTTTGTTCGACGGTCGATTGTTTTTCCAAGCTAATAGCAGCGATAGGGTGTAGTCCTATCCATAAAAATAGAAAACAGAATAGAATTATTTTGTTCATGGGCATGATGTTTTGCTTGTTTTAAGTTGTGTAAAGATATAATAAATTTAATCATGTATTCCCGGCTTTATTTAATTTAACAGGGAGATAGGCTTATCGGAATATCTTGTTCGGGAGTATTTTTCATTCGATGTCTGGGAATCAGAGGTTAATCATGGGGATTCTATTGGTATGAATAGATATGGTCTCTATTATAATTTAAATAAATATATTGTATTAAGAAATCTTTTGTGTGTTTATTTATCTGAATATAAATAAAATAAAGATTAGTAAACGTGGCTTTATTTTTCGTTTGTTCAAAAAAATAGAAAAAAATTACGAATCTCACTAGGGATATGGTTCGATTTAGGGTTAATATAATGATATGGTATGTAAAAGTGTTTTGTGATATTTGTTTGTACGAGATATATGAGATATGAGAGAGGAATATATTAAATATAAATTTTATGTTAAATGTTAAATGGGTAAATCTAAAAGCATGAAAAAAAATCAGAAGTTTAAAATTGGGCTTTTGGCGTTTTCTTTGTCTTTTTTTGTTCCGTTTTTTGCTAATGCAATAGATCAAGGGGCAGGAAAGGTTACTGCAAATGTAACCCAGCCAAGCAAGCGTACTATTAAAGGAGTGGTTTCAGATGTTTCGGGAGAACCACTAATCGGTGTAAGTGTATTGGTGAAGGGAACTTCGATAGGAGCTTCTACTAATATAGACGGTGTTTACTCGGTAGAGGTCCCGAATAACAATGCTGTGCTCGAATTCAGTTATGTCGGGTATCAAAAGGCCACTTTGTCGTTGGCGAACGCTTCCTCATACGATGTTGTTATGAATGAGGAGACTCGGGTTTTGCAAGAAGTCGTGGTAACGGCGATGGGTATATCGAGGGAGTCCAAAACGCTTACCTATGCTACCCAGACTATCAAGAACGAGGAGGTGACCCGTATCAAGGATAACAACTTCATTAACTCGCTGCAAGGAAAGAGTGCCGGTCTTACTATCGTTCCCAATAATTCGGGAGCGGGCGGTGGAGCTTCTAAAATTGTGCTTCGCGGTTCCACTTCTATTCTCGGAACCAATCAGCCGTTGATCGTTGTCGACGGTGTACCTATGCAAGACGGTATGGGGGCACAGGCGACCGATAACATGATACTCGGCGGCGGACGTAGCGGTGATGACCTCTTGTCGACGATCAATCCCGAAGATATCGATAACATGACGATTTTGAAAGGCCCGAATGCCGCAGCTCTTTACGGTAGCGCAGCCAATAACGGTGTGATCGTTATCACGACCAAATCGGGTGCTTCGGGTTCTGTCAAGGTGAATGTGTCGAGCACTACGTCGATCGAGACGATGGCCATGTATCCTCGTACCCAACAGATCTACGGTATCAGTGGCGGAGACCAATGGTCGGCGTGGGGTCCTAAGATCGGTACACGTTCGGCCGACGAGGTGGCTTCTGCCCCGTATCTGATGAATTCTGCACGCAATGCCGTAAAAGACTTTTTCAACAAAGGCGTGACTACGACCAACGGCGTTACGTTGAGTGGCGGTACGGAAAACTTCCGAACCTATTTCTCTTATAATAATACCTATCAAACGGGATTGATACCGAACAATAAGTTTACCCGTAATAACGTGATGTTCAAGGAATCTTTCTCGTTGTTCGACAAGCGTATCAATATCAACACGAGCCTTAACTGGATACATCAGAAAACCGATAACGCTCCTGTCGTGGGTAAAGCATTGAGCGCTCTCTATGCTTTGTACCGTACTCCGGCTGATATCGATATGCGTTATTTCAAGCATAACTATAAACACCTCGGTACGGTGGCCGACAATATCGTGAGCGATCCGGAGAAAGGTAATCCCAAATTGATCGGACAACCGGTTCAAACTTGGTACTGGTATGACCAATATCTGAACAACCCCTACTGGGTGGCCAACATGTATAACGATTATTTGAAGCGCGACCGTTTGTTGGCAAATATTACTTTGGATGCCAAGATTTGGCAAAATATTAAATATCAGACGCGTTTCAATGTCGATTATGTGACTCAGAATAATCTGAACGAGGAGTATGCCGGTATGAACCGGGTAGGCTTCGATTATGTAGGTGGTAAATATTACAATGGAGATTCTCGCTCGAGCGACATTTATAATGACCACATGCTCACTTGGAACGACCGTTTCAATGATAAAATCGATGTGAATGTGGCTGTGGGAACCAGCTTTTCACGTCATTACGATCGTAACACGAGCATCACTACGGCGATAGATACTTGCGGTGTGCCCAATGCTTTCGTTCCTCAGAATAATAAACACAGCCGTCCCAACAACCCTAACGGAAGTGCTACATCGGCTTCGGACAGTTGGAATAACAAGGATTGGAGCACGGCACTCTTCGCTACGGCTTCAGTCGGATTATTCGATAAAGTTTACCTCGACGGTAGTTATCGTTTGGAGTGGGCACAGTCGTTCCAACAGTTCACGCAAGGGAGCGGATATAAATCGTTCGATTACTATTCGGCCGGGGTGAATGTGCTCATCGACAAGTTTTTGCCTCGCCGGGATTGGCTCAATCAGTTGAAATGGCGCGGTAGTTGGTCGGTGGTAGGTAACCCCATTCCCAACACCTTGTTCGCCCGTCAGAGCTACGATTTCTCCAACGGTACGATCAGTACTCGTCCCCCTTTGTTCGACGATCCTCAACCGGAAACGACCACTTCGTTCGAGACCGGTTTGGACGTTTGGATGTTCGAAAACAAATTCAACTTCGACCTTACTTATTACAATTCGACGTTACGTAACCAGTTCTTGTATGTCACCACTGCCAATGGCGAATCGAAGCCGGTCAACACAGGTAAGATACGCAACTATGGTTTGGAATTCCAAGCATCTTATCGCTGGAACATCAATAAGGATTGGAGATGGCAGACCGGATTCAATATCGCATGGAATGACAACCGTATCCTCGAAACTTACAAAACCGAAAGCGGCGCTCCCTACGAGGTGCAAATGGGTCCCAACGCTTTCAAGATTAAATACGTAGAAGGCGGACGCTATGGCGATATTTATGTCAACTCTTTCGCCCGCGATGAAAACGGCCATATCAAAATCAATGATGCCGGTAATTACGAGAATGCCGTTCCCGTGATGGCTTCCGGTAAATACGAGACCAAAGTGGGCAATATGACTTCGCCTGTCACTCTCGGTTGGAACAATACATTTACTTGGAAAAACTTCACGCTCTATTTCTTGATAGACGGCCGTATCGGCGGTAAGGTGATGTCATTGACCGAGGCTGATCTCGACCTGTACGGCCTTTCCGAACGTTCCGCACAAGACCGCTTGAACGGAGAACGGGTTATGCAAAACGGAAAGGAATATATTCTCAAACCTCTACCCGACGGATCGGGGAACAAAGTTTCGGTCGAGAACTACTATACGACCATCGGTGCTCTTCCCATGGAAGACCATGTATACAATGCCACCAGCTTGCGCATGCGTGACATCTCGTTGAGCTACGACATGCCCAATTTGTTCGGTAAGAATCAAGGTATGACCGCTCAGTTCTCGGTGAAGAATGCGTTCTTTATCTATAAAGATTCTCCCGTGGATCCCGACATCTCGGTATCGGCCGCCAACGGTTACTCCGGTATCGACTGTTATTCTTTGCCTACAACGCGTAGTTTTGCGTTGACATTGAAATTCAATTTCTAATGAAGAACGATTTAATATAAATAGTCATCAATATGAGAAAAACAATATATTCGATCGGATTCCTCGTTATCGAATCCGTGTTTTCAGTAGGCTTGTTCACTTCTTGCGGCGACCAGTTTCAGGAGGAGTATCCGTGGTTGATCGGTAAGCAGGAGGAGATGGACAACAATAACGAAGAGGGGGCGGGAGCTACCGATATTACTGTTCTCGAGAAGGAGTTGAAAGGAGCTATTCCGTTCATGATCAACTATTCGCACGAACCTAACGGATCGTGGGCGCCTCACAAATATCAATATTACAGGGCGAACAGTATTGACAACTATGCAGGATACTGGACTACTACCAAGAGTACTTTTGCTTTCGGTGGTCCGTTGCCTACGCTTTATACTTTCCCCAACGATTATTTGGGGGGCCCTATGGATAACCAGATTTTCACACAGTCTTACAATGCCATTCACCACGCTACCGAATTGGGTAAACCCGAATGGCGTGCTGTGGCGTTGATTATCCAAGCCTATCAAGGCCACGAAATCGTCGACTTCTATGGCGCGGCTCCTTTTAGCGACTGGCGTAATTTGAAACGTACTCCGCCGTTGACCTATGAAAAGGGCGAGGATATTTACAATTTGATTTTCGACGATCTCGACGAGGCTATACGCATATTGAAAGAGCGTCAGCCGTCCCGCGAGGAGTTCGCCAAGATCGAGGATTTGACTATCAAGACGCTCTCTAATGGAGATTGGCGCATGTGGGTGAAGTTTGCCAACTGTATTAAAATGCGTATGGCCATGAACATGGTGAAAATCAATCCGGGTACGGCTCAGTCCAAATTTGAACAAGCTGTCACCGACGAAATCGGTGTCCTCACCGACACTGATGCGAAGGATATAGCCTATTATCAGGAGCAAAACGCTTGTGCTTTGTGGCGTATCGGTAACGAGTGGCACGATATTCGTTTGGGTGCTTCGTTTGAAAATATTCTCAAACGTTACAATCACCCGCTGCTTACCCGCTGGTTCGATACCAATGCATATCCTATTAAAGAGAAGTCTACGGGTATACAGGCTCCCATCGATGTTTACGGAGTGCGTACGGGTATCAGCATGCGTAACAGCAATACCACAGGCAAGGACAAAGGCGGTTATGGCCCATTCTCGACTTTGTCGGGCGAATTCAAATATATGCATCAGTCTTTCTTCAAACGCACCGAGAGTATCTTCTTGTTGGCCGAGGCTGCTTTGAGAGGCTGGAATGCGCTTGGCCGTGACGCTCAGAGTTGGTATGAGGCCGGTATCCGTCTTTGTTTCCAAGAGAATGGGATCACCGACGGAACCGTCATCGACGAATATCTTGCCCAGACTGCGGCGAAGGATATCGATTATGTCGATCCGTATAACAACGAGAACAACATAGCTGGTCGTGTGAAAGTGGGTGTGAAATGGGATGCGAGCGACTCGAAGGAGGTGATGCTGGAAAAAATCATCACTCAGAAATATATCGCCAACTTCCCCATGAGCGCCGAGGCATGGACCACGTTCCGCCGCACGGGATATCCCCGTATCTTCCCGGTCGATGTGAACAACATGAAAGACCAAGGCGTCGACACCGAGTTGCAATTACGTCGTATTCCCATCGAGGAGACAGCCAACAATACGTTGGAGATCGCTTCGCTCGTACAGGCTCTCGGGCAACCCAACACCGGCGCTTCGCGTGTTTTCTGGGATAAACAGACCGAAACCCGAGGCGAGCAAAGCCCCGATAACGAATTTACATTGGTAATTCCGGTAAACTTTTAATCTATAAAACATTTGAAACATGAAACGATATAGCTTTATATTCTTTTTGGCGAGCTTCCTCGGTGTGACTTCGTTCACTGCATGTGAGGAGGAAGCTACGCTCGATGGTGCGACCGAGGTGTATATTACCATCGATCCCATGGACATTAATTTGAAATTGGGCGATACGGTGAGGATTTCGGCGACGGTTACCAATGTGAGCGGGAAAGTGATCGAGACTCCTGTCTCTTGGTCGATAGAAGACCAGACGGTTGCTGCCTTGCTGGGCGATACCGCTGTGGTGGCTTTGGATGGCGGTCAGGAAAAAGAGACCCGGCTCAAAGCCATGTTGGAGAACGGCAAATATGCCCTTACTACCGTTACCGTGTCGCGCAATTTGCCCGACGGTGTGATGTGTATTCCCAACGACAGCACTTTCTCCGAAATGACTTCGAAACGTAGTTACAATACGGCCCACGATTCGGTGCTGTTCTCTGTTTCTCCCAAAGAACTTCTTTATGATTATGAGCCGGTTCCTACTCTCGAAGGGCTAACCGCTTTCGATCCGGTGATGACGGTCGACACCGTGAGAGGTCTCGTAGCCGTGCACTATGCAGCTCCCCGTGCCTCGGGGAAGGGAAAAGTCACCCTTTCCATCGGTGATGCTTCCACGGCCAAGTCGGCATCTTGCGATATCATGTTGGCTCCCCAGTTGTTGGCTACTTTCTATGGCAAAGGTTTCGAAAATATGCCCTATATAAATACCCGTCCCAGCAAGGAGGTATTGTCGATGTACTTTGCCTATACGTACGAGGCCGAAATGGACATCAATTCGGAAGATACCGTGCGTATCGCCATGAACGTGCAGTCGGGCGCCAAAGAGGATATCGAGGCGGGCTACGATGCCTATCGTTGGGAAGTCGTTTCGAGTAATGGGGTATTGATTACGGGCAAGACCGAGGAATATGTGAAAGGCGAGGGATTCGATGCCGTGCTTGCGTTGCGCTCGGGTTCGGAGGAAGGCGAAGCCGAATTCCATTGTATTACTCCCGACACGGTGTTCGTAGCGACGTTCCGTGTGCAGGACTTTAAGACTCGTTATCCGGTGGAGGAAATTACGGTCGACCACGATCCTATTTCCATGCCTGTGGGAAGTGTGTTGAGACTTACGACGGGAGTGATTCCCGCTTCGTCTTATGCTTATCACAAGCCGGTAGTCAAGGCGGTCGATCCTTCCAAAGTTCAAGTGGGTGAATATAACGGTAATGTCATAGAGCTGAGAGGACTCGCATTGGGCGAGACCGAGCTGGTTCTTACGGCCAACGGCAAGGAAAAAAGGGTTCCGGTGAGTGTCACCGAGGGTATCTTGTCTGTCTTGTGGAAATCGGGTAATGCACGTACTCTCTTCGAGGGACAGTCCGTGCAATGGGGTATCGATGCTAAAACTTTGTCGGGAGGAGAGAATCCTTATGACGTGACTTGGACTTCATCTGCTACCGATGTGCTCACTGCCGAGCAAACCGGCGACGATAACACACAGGGGACGATTACGGGTATTAAGGCCGGTAAGGCAGACGTTACTGCTGAGGTGGCCGGCGTATCGTCCGAGAAGGCCGAGGTGAAAGTGATCGCTCTACCTGTCGATTTGGTATTGAACGCCTCCAACACCGTGAAAGAAAACTCGGTGGTTTATGACGAGGGCGGCGATTTGGTAGTGTTCATTTCGCCTACATCGGGTTATGGGCAAATCATGCTTACGTTGACCGATGCCTATAAGGGTGGTGGTTATGCAGGACATTACGATATTCCTGTCGGTACGGTAGTCGATATAGACGGAGCTCGGGCCGAGGTGACGGGCAGCATGGATATCTCGGGCAGCGGCGACCAGACAACCGTTTCGTTCTCGATTTCGGGTAATGTGGGAAGCCGCACTCTCTCTATCGAAGCCGAGAGTGTTCCTGTGGTGTTGTAAAAAAAGAATCGTTCCGCGGACAGGAGGCCGCAAAAACACCTCCTGTCCGCGGAACTTGAAGATAGAAAAAACTTTTTGAGAATAATTCAAATTTTTATTAACCAAAAAAAATTTTCCATGAAAAAAAATCTATTTTTATTATCTGGAATTTTAGTTCTTTCATTTTCTTCGCAAGCACAAGAATTGAAAGAAGATTACATGACGTGGCCGGAGAGTTCGAAACTCGGTCAGTATGTTAATAGTTGGGTTCCCGGCGAAGATTTGTTCGAGGACGAGAATTTTTATGTTTCCCGTGTGAAACCCAAAGAACGTTTTCGCAATGCGGCCACGCAGATCGACGAGACGCTCACCGAGGCCAACGACAGAAAACTCGTTTTCTGGGTTCCGATAGGAAATGCCAGCAATGGTAACACCAATGCGCGTCCTAACGGTAAGTTCGATTCCGAGGCTTTCAGTACTTGGTCATACGTTACTCATTACGGAGACTGGACGGCTCCACACGGGTGGGTCCCCGGTGGATTCGCCGATGTCGCCCATAAAAACGGTGTAGGTGTTTCGGGTGTGGCTTCCGTTCCTTGGGGAGGTATAAGTTCAGAGTGGTCCTCTGGTTTTTCCACGTTGGTGGGCATAGAGGCAGAGAAAGTGGCTAAATTCCTCCATTATCATGGTGTGGACGGTTTAGGCTATAACTCGGAGTTCAGTACAGGTTCTTCTTTTATTTTGTCGGGATTGCGTGCATTGCACGAGACAGTTCACAAATACCTTACGGAAAAAGGTAACCCGGTGGTCGAGAACTTCTGGTACGATGGAACCAACGATAATGGACAGATTACTTTCGATAGTGGTCTTGGTAATCATAACAACGATACCTTCGGCGATGGCGAGCATATCCGCACCTCTCTTTTTCTCAATTACAATTGGCATGGAGTATTGGGAGGGTTGACCCAGTCTACTGTAGATACCTATGCCCCCGGTCGCAGTTCGCTCGATCTTTATGCTGGCTTCAACATGCAGGGCGGTGATCCTTCTACGTGGAGAACTCTCAAAGACTATAATCTCTCTATCGGTCTGTGGGGCGCTCACGATTATAATATGTTGTGGGCCGACCGTGCCAATAACGGTAGTACAGATGTAGCCAAGCAAACATATTATCAACATCTGATCGAGCAGTTCTTTACCAACGGTAACCGCAATCCCATCGATAAAATCGAGGTTTACAATCGCGGTAACCATCACCCCGATGACAAGTGGTTCGGTATGTCGGCTTTCATGACGGCACGCAGTTCGCTCAAATGGGATCTTTCCGAGGAACCGTTTATTTCTTATTTCAATTTGGGTAACGGTCGTTTCTTGAACTGGATGGGCGAACGTCAGAACGATAACGAATGGTACAATATCGGTGTACAGGACTATTTGCCTACTTGGCGTTGGTGGTTTGCATCCGATTTCATGGGTAAAACGGCCGACAAGGTAGTGGAAAATGGCTTGGAGGCCAAGTTTACTTACGACGATGCCTATGTAGGCGGTTCGTGTCTGCGCCTCTTCGGTTCTGTGGACAATGAGTATTTGCATTTGTTCAAGACCGAGTTCGCTTTGTCCGCAGGCGATGTGATTACAGTTCGTTACAAATTGGTAGGCGGTCAGGCCGATGTTAATTTGGCACTTTCTGCCAAAGGCGACGAGCAAACGATTTTGCGCGAGAGCGGTTTCAAGGTATTGACTGTCGCCGATGAGGCCGACGATGAAGTGTGGGTGGAAAAGACGTTTAAAGTGAGTGGTGCTTTGGCTATGTTGGCCGGTAAGGAAATCGCTATGATTGCCCTCCATTTCGAAAATGCCAAGAACCTCGACTTATACCTCGGTGAATTTTCTATCACCCGCGGTGCTATGCCTACACCGGCGGCTCCCGAGATTAAGATTGCCAAAGTTCTTGCATCTCACTACAAAGGTGTAGATGGTAAGGTGATATTTAACATGGATAACGACAAATTGCCGGGCGAGCCGGTTTATAACCTCGACGTGAATGCTTCGATGTTCAAACTGTATGCTCAACAAAAAGGTGGTGAGCCTCAATTCATGGGTATCACTACTTCTTGGGCCGGTATGTATTTCTCTGTTCCTACCGATTTGCAGGGCGAACAGGAGATTCGTTTCGGTGTCGCAGCCGTTTCGGTCGATATGAAGTCCGATTCCGAGATCGCATGGAGCGATTATATGAGTATGGGCGAGTATACGGTTACCGACGATATACAGATAAATAAAACTACCATCAAGCCGGGCGAGAGCTTCGAAATTTCGTATGTCGATCCCCGTCACGCCGCTGCCGACTGGAAATTGCTCAACAGCACCGGTGAGGTCGTAAAAGAGGCAAGCAATACGACTGTATTTACCGTATCGGAAGGTATTGAAGAAATAGGCGGTTATGATCTGCAAGTCATTTGCGACGGCGAAACGACCACTTATGGTTACTATGTGCAGATTACCAGCGAAGCCGTGGGTGCGTTGCCCGAGATTCAATCGCTGACTATCGGCGGGGAAGCTGTGGCAGAAGATGAAGTGAAGATCGACGTGGACGAGGCGCTGACGTTGGGCTATACCGGAAGGAAAGCCAATGGAGCTTCTTCGCGCGGTATCGAGATCAATGAAGGCTGGGTAGGCGGAAGAATGTCCGATTTGTCTATCGGTGACGGTCAAACGTTCTCCGTGTCGGCTTGGGTTCGTTTCACTTCGATACCCGAAGGGTCTTGTTTCTTCAGTATAGAAAATCGCGCATCGAGCGCATGGCCGGTGAACAACTGGGGCTGGATGTGGTCTGACTTGTCATCTACGGGTAAACTTAGCAGTTATACCTTCCGGACCGCTACGTACAATGGCGCTCCCGAGTTGAAATATACGTTCCCCAATGCAGTCGTAACACCCAATGCATGGAATCACGTGGTATTGACATTCGAATATAACGACCAGTCGCAATTCCGCTCCAAATTTTATCTGAACGGTGTGCTCCAAGAGTCAACGTGGGTTTTAGATGGAGCTTCGGGTACGACCGAGACATGGGCTAATGTGAATTATTCTATCACGACTTCAGATTGGTTCTGTTTTGCCGGAGGCCGTGGATCGGAACCTGTTTTCAATAATGGTATCATCGACGATCTGTTGGTTTGGAACGGAGCCATGACTCCCGAGCAAGTGCAAAACGTGAAGAACGGTCTGGATGCTAACAGCCTTCCCCAAGAAGTGATGGCTTACTGGGATTTCGAAACCGATGCCGATGAAGACCACTACTTTGCAGCCAAAGGTTCGGTTGCAGGGGCTAAAGCCTGTTCGTTCAAGACGGAAGCTCTTGGTAGTGAAGGCGCCGGTCGTCAAGTCGCTCAGAATCCTCTGTATATCTCAGGTTGTCCGTTTGTGCCGGGATCCACTTTCAAGGTAGAGACTCGTCCGACTTGGACAGCCAAACGCGGTGTCCTCAGCGAATCGACCGGTACCGACCTCGAAGGTTCCACGAAACTGACTTATAGCAAACCGGGCGATTATACGGTTACTCTGACTCTTGAAAATACGCTCGGGGCCGATACCAAGAGCTATCCTGTATTCAAAGTAGGCGATGTAGACGGTGTAGAAGAGAGCATGGCCGGTGAGTTGCGCACGTATACCGTAGAGGGTATTCTCTTTGTAGAATTTGCCGAGGACGGAGACTACCAAGTGGGCGTGTACAATGCCTCGGGAATGCTTGTCGCACAGAAAGATGCCGCTGTCGCAGCGGGTCAAAACATGAGCATCTCTCTCGGAGCCAAAGGCGTTTATGTGGTGAAGGTGATGAAAGAGGGCAAGGTGGTTCGTACGGTCAAAGTGTTGAATCGTTGATGTAATCTCTCACTTTCTTTTTAAGAGGGTGATCTCAATAGCGGACCGAGCCCTATCATTTAGGGTTCGGTCCTTTTAACAAATTTTTAATCGGTAGAAAATTTATTTTTTTGCGATTATTTTTAATATTAATATATCATGAAAAAGAGTTATTCGATTTTTTTATCTATACTGTTTTGTTTTTTGTTTTGTAGTTTGAGCGCACAGGATGCGCAGTTGCATGCGGCGAGTCGTAAAGTGATTATCGAGGCTCCGGCAGAGCCCGGTACTCATTTGGAGGTGGCTTATAGGCCTGCGGGTTCTTTTTTCCCGAGTTATGTGCAGTCGGGGCAGCAAGTAGACGTGGGTACTACGCTTATCATCGATGCTTATTCTGATAATCCGACCAAATTGCCGTTGGTTGCCGTACGGGTGAACGGGGAAGAAATCGAAAAATCGGGATCGGGATATACGTATGTTATACCCGAAGGCGAAGGGGATATTGTGATTTCTGCGGAATTCGGTCTTCTTTACCAAGTAGATTTCTCTTATTCCTTGAACGGGCGCATAGAACTTTATGCGGCGGGTTCGGAAGAGCCGTTGACGACGGGAACTCGTGTGAACGGGAATGTGGAGATAACGGTGAAAGTTATTCCGGACAGCGGATGCGATTTGCTTTCTCTCGTCGTGAACGATGAAAATGTAACCGGCCAACTCGCGAACAATGAGTATAAGTTCGTATTGAAGAAAAACACTTCGATTACGGCGTCCTTCCAGAAAGCCTATCGTCTGACGGTGGAACCGTTCGAGCACGGTAGTATGCGGGTGGCTATTTCTGATAAAGGAGATTTGAGCGATGTACCGTCGGACGGTAAGATTTTGGATGGGCAAACGCTTATCTTGTGGTGGCCGACAGTCGAAGAAGGGTATGAAGTAGGTTCCGTATTGATGAACGGGACAGATATAACGGAGCAGTTTTTCTCAGGAATGTATAACCATGTGGTGAAAGGCGATGTGAACGTTACCGTGACGATCCGAAAAAAAACGTATGGATTGACGGTTAAGGATTTTGTGGGAGGTACGATAAAAGCGGAATTCGAAGATGAGGGGGTAGTGACCGATGTGTCGGCCGGTGGCAGAGTACCGGAAAATGCGACCTTGAAAATTTATGAACCGGTACTTGATGAAGGATACGAATTGGTTTATGTGTCGCTGAACGGATCGGATATTAAGGATCAGTTTAAAGATGGTATCTATTCGCTGACGATGAAAGAAGATGTGATGCTTGTTGTAAAAGCCAAAGAAATCGATAAAATGTTCAAACTGACTATCGATGAAATCGAGGGTGGCAGTATAGATGTACAAGTGTATGTCGGTGGCGATTTGGCCGATGTCCCGGCCGATGGGAACATCAAGAACGGAACCATGCTGATGATTTCCGAACCGGTACTCGAAGACGGCTACGAATTGGTTTCCGTCATGTTGAACGAAGAGGATATAACCGCTTTGTTCGAGGAAGGCGTGTATTTCCATACCATGCGTCAAGATGTGACGATCTCCGTAAAGACCAATTATGTTTCGGGCGTGGAAGAAGAACAGGCCGACCGGGTGAGAATTTATCCTAACCCGTTTGCAGAAAGTTGTGTGGTGAGCGGTGTTGCCGCAGGTACATCGGTTCGCGTGTTCAACATGACGGGAGCTTGTGTGTTCTCGAAAGTCGCCGGAACGGGTGAGACCGAAATTCGTTTGTCGGGACTTGCTTCGGGTGTTTATATCTTGAAGTTGGAGAAAGACGGCGACAGCTCTTGCCATAAACTGATTCGGAAGTAAGAGCCGATTTCTCGGTCGATAGTAGAATTTTTTATTCGATAAACTTGTAAATAGGGAAGGGGAGTGCAACTATGGCACTCCCCTTTTTTTGACGGAGGGGTTGAAAAAACTCGTTTGTGCTTGTTCATTCTTCTCAGCAGCGAGAAGAACGAACCAAGAGGCTCCGGCAGTTATCGGGCTATTAGGCTCGTTGCCACGGTTGCCGTCGGGGTCTGCGGAACTCGCTCCGCTCGGACGGTCCTCGCCCTTTTTCCTCCGTCTCCCTTGCGTCTTCACCGCCCGATAAAGGCGGATCGGGGTTTGTGCATTTGCTTGTATTCTAACCCCCTCGCTCTGCGGGCACTCCCCCTATATTCCTTGCAGGAACACAGGGGGAGAGGATTAAAAGTGACACTTCGATCAGCCTTTGTGGGTTTCCTCTTTTCTTTGTTGGAACTCTTCTTGTTGCTCCGAAACTCCCCGCCATGCTGCGGGGCACGGCAGGGTGAGGAGGGGGTGATTGCCCTGTAATGCCACAGGACATGGGAGAGGTTGAGATGTATTCCGCTTTCGCCCCTTACTCCGATTTTATAAGCGACACAGAGGGAGAGGGGTAAAAGTGGTATTTTTACTCGGCAGCTCGCCAAATTTGTTTTTGTATCCAATTTGTATTATTTTCGCCATATGTCATTACCTGTGTATTTTGCTCCATTGCAAGGTTATACCGATGTGGTTTATCGTAAGGCACATGCCGCTTTATTCGGTGGCATCGCCGCTTATTATACCCCTTTTGTGAGAATCGAGAAGGGAGATTTCCGAAGGAAGGATTTACGAGATATAGACTTTGAAAACAACCGGGGTGTGCCGGCCGTTCCGCAGGCGATAGCCTCGGAGGCCGATGAATTGCGGCGCATTGTGGATTGTATGGCTTCTCTTGGCTATACTCGGGTCGATATAAATTTAGGGTGTCCTTTCCCGATATTGGCTTATCGTCATAAGGGGTCGGGTATATTGCCGTTCCCTGACGAGGTAGAGCGGTTGTTGCGGCCTTTGGAATCGTATGACTCTTTGGAATTTTCGGTGAAGATGAGATTGGGGTGGGAGGAGCCTTCGGAGGCATTGAGGCTATTACCTCTGCTTGAAAGTTTGCCTTTGCGGCAAATCACGCTTCATGCCCGACTGGGGAAACAGCAGTACAAGGGTTGTGTGGATATGGAATCTTTCGGTCGGTTTTACGAGGCTTGTCCTATTCCGTTGGTTTATAACGGAGACTTGACCACGGTAGAGGAGATGGTTGCCGTGGAGCGGGAGTTTCCCCGGCTGTCGGGGCTTATGGTCGGCAGAGGATTATTGGCGAAACCGTGGCTGGCAGAGGAATATGGAAATGAAAATTTTTCGAGTGGGAACTCTTATTGCAGGGTGGCTTCGTTGCACGAGCGTGTTTTTACCGATTATAAAACTCTATTGCAAGGAGAACATCAGTTGTTGACTCGTATGATGTCGTTTTGGGAGTATCTTTTACCAGATATGGAGAAGCGATTGAGAAAGCGTTTATTAAAGTCCCGGAATGTAAAAGATTATACAGAGGCCGTAAACTTGCTCTTTTCTTCGTTGGAGGGAAAAAATTAAAACTGCTTTCGACCTATTTTACAGAAAAATTGTTATCTTTGAAACAAGTCCAAGATGGGATGCGGTTCGGCATAGCCAGATCGGAAATGAAATTTCCGTTTGTCTCTGCGCTCACTTTTCACCATCTTTGACAAAAGTCACTAAAAATTGGAGCCCTATGGAAAAAGAGATCGTATTATATCGTACATTCGATTCTCCGGTCGAAGCAAATATCGTAAAAGATGTATTGGAGACAAACGGAGTTCCATGTTTTTTGTCCAACGAGATATTTTCGAGTGTCTTACCTTTGACAAATTCGGAAGTGGGAGCCATCAGGCTGAATGTCTTTGCCGAAGACGTGGAAAAGGCCGATACTATTTTAAGTACGACACAATTTCCTGAATCGGAAAAGTAGCAGGGCCTGAGTAACCTGTTTCGTTTTTTCAGTACCCATAAAAATCGAAACAGCTTTTATGCCGCTTGTTTTATCGGTTTCGAATTATTCCCGGATAGTTCGGACGAAAAGGTTTGTTTAATTTTGAATCCGGTAAAGGCGATGATCATAGACATTAACGGGCTTAGCAGATTGAAAAAGCAATAAGGCAGATAAGTGAGAGTGCTTACTCCGAGAACGGTCGCTTGTGTCATTCCGCAAGAGTTCCACGGAATCAATACCGATGTTACAGTGACCGAATCTTCCACGGTACGGCTGAGGAGTCGGCTTTCCAATCCCCTATTCTTATATAGTTCTTTGAAGAGGTTTCCGGTCAGTATGATGGACAGGTATTGGTCGGCCGTACAAGTGTTGAAAAAAAGTCCGGAGGCGACGGTGGAGCATACGGCACTTTTCGGTTTACGGACGAAACGGACGAAAACGTCGGTAATGCTACGGATCATACCGCTTGCCGACATGACACCACCGAAACACATGGCGCATATAATGAGCCAAATGGTATCCATCATGCCTCGCATTCCCCGGGTGGCGACGAGCGCATCGATTTCGGGTTGTCCGGTCGATAAAGAGGTGCTGCCGAATACGGAAGTCATCAAGGCTTTGAATCCGGTAGTGAAGTCTAGGGTTTCACCTTGTGCGATTTGCAGGAGAATATGAGGTTGGAAGATGAGTATGCATATTCCTGCAATGACCGAGGATATAAACAGTGTGATAATGGTGGGAAGTTTTATGAGTATAAGGATTCCTGTAATGACAGGAACGAGGAGAAGCCAGGGCGATAAATTGAATTTTTGCGCTAATGTATCGGCAAACAGGGCTGTTTGTTCGTGGGTGACATTTCCCTTTAAGAATCCGGCAATCGTAAAAATTATCAGTGTAATGATTATCGAGGGTACTGTCGTGACGAGCATATAGCGTATGTGTGTGAAAAGTTTTGTCCCGGTGGTGGACGAAGCGAGTACTGTCGTATCGGAGAGCGGAGAAATTTTATCACCGAAATAAGCCCCCGAAATGATAGCGCCGGCAATCCACCCAGCTTCGAATCCTTGTGCCTTTCCTATCCCGAGCAAGGCCACGCCGATGGTGGCGATGGTTGTCCAAGAGCTCCCGGTAATGACGGAAACGATGGCGCAGATGAGACAGCAAGATGCCAAGAATATCTGAGGTGTGAGCGTGTGTAACCCGTAGTATATGAGCGTGGGAACTACGCCACTGAGCATCCATGTGCCGGAAATGGCTCCGATGAGTAGTAAGATGATGATGGCCGGTGTCACTTTCTTTATGTTTTTAGCCATGCCTTCTTCGAGAGAACTCCATTTATAATTGTATTTTATCATGGCTATGCCTACACATACGGACGAAGCGATCAGAAGCGATACTTGGCTTCCTCCTAAAAGGGCATCTCCACCGAAGATAGGGATAACCATAGCCAACAGTGCGACAAGAACGAACAATGGAATCAGTGAAATAACGGGAGTGGGTATTTTGCTTTTTTCGTCCATATTATTTTTCTTTTTATTCGAGCTTGCAAAGGTAATCATAATGCATATATATTACCTTTATTTTCTTCTATTTTTGAATAAATAAACAGTAATTATTGTATGTATAAATATTTATTCATTTTTGAATAAAAAAGAGGATTGTCGGTATTCTACTTTTTCGACGGTATGTAGATTGGAATGCTTTGTTTGGAGAGAAGTGTAAAAATTGAGCGGAAATTCAGAAATTGAATCGAAGTCCGGCTTGCAGATTGATGTTAAAGGGTTTTTCTTTACGAATAGTCGAAATGTCCGATCCATCGTCGAAGTAATAGACGATACCGGGCTCGGCATAGAGGCTTATATGCGACGCTAGTTTGAAAGAGATTCCGGCCGATGCCGATACGGACCATTGCAATTGGTTTATGTGCAGAGTCTCGTCGTTGGAAAACGGCGGACGATTGTTCATTTCGTACTGTGCGGAGAGTTCTCCGTGAACACATTTTTCCAACATTCCGCCTCCCGATAGGTAGAGATTGAAATAGCGCTTTTTTAAGAAATTCCAGTTTAGTTTTAACGGTATTCCCAAATAGTGTAGTTGCTGGTTTTGTGTATAGTATGCAGCTCCTCCGGCAGTCAAGTCGGACGAAAGATAGGTATATACAAGTCCCGTTTCTAATGCCAGTCGATTGTTCAGTTCTTTCTGGACTGTAATTCCAACCGATACGGGAAAGTGGTGTTTAATGTCTGTTTTGGGTTGGCTATTGATATTTTGCAGCATGATATGTTGGTAGGGTGTTGTCACCGGCCCTTCGGAGTTCGAAAGATTTTTTTCGGAGGGGAGACTTGCCATTTCGGCAGAGGCATAAGGGGCTAAATTGCTGAATCCATTTCGATTGTCGGCTGACGCGATTAGGTTATTCCCCAGAGATACGCCCAAAGACCAAGTGCTTTTGGGTTTGGTTTTGGGTTGTGTATGCGTATGTATGGTTGTCGTGCTGGTATTCTCATTTCTCGATGGAAACAAGCTAGTCTGTGCGTTATTTCGTTTTTTCCCCGGAGTTGATTTTTCCGGTTCGGAAGATTCCGGTTGTTCGATGTGTCGCGATTCGTTTATTTGAGATGGCGTATGGTTTTCCACATCGGTATGGTCGGGTGTTTGCGGTGCTCGTATCGGTTTATAAGATTGGGCTATTATATCGAGTGGTTCCTGTTTTATCGAGGGTACAGTATTTTGCATTCGAGATACTTCCATTTGCTCCGAGCCGGATATTTTTGTTTGAAGCGGGAGATTGTTTAAGTCGGTAGTCGGACGGAGGAATTGTAACCCGATAAAAGTACATAGCAAAAGTGTAATACAAGCGGCTGCCCACCAAATGGTTCTTTTCCGAAAGGGGATACGACGTGGAGCAAGCTCTTTGGAAAGTTCTTCCCAAACTTCTGGCGGAGGAGTAACCGAATATTCATCGAGCTGCTCTTTCCAGCTGTCTGTCCAATTTTTAGTTTTATCCGTTTTCATATTGTGCCCAATATTGTTTAACTCGATTCATCAATATCGTTCGTGCCCGATGTAATTGTGATGAGGAGCTTTTTTCGTTTATATGAAGCAGGTTTGCGATTTCTTTATGTGATTTGTTCTCGAATGTGAACAGATTGAATACCGTGCGGTATCCGTCCGGTAATTCCGAAATGAATCGAAGAAGCGTTTCCTGAGGAATGTTTTTTACGATTTTGTCGTCGTCTTCATATTCCGGGTCGGCTATTTCGGGAGCGGTTTCGATGTCGAGCTCGATATGTTGTGTTTGCTTGCGAATCGCTTCTAATGCTGTATTTACCATAATACGGCTCAACCATGCTTTTAATGAGCCTTCGCCTCGGTAGAAAAATTTATCCAAAGAGGTAAAAGCTTTAAGGAACCCGTCATGTAAAAGATCTTTGGCGAAATCTCTGTTCCCGGAGTAACGAATACAAAGTGCGAACATTTCACCGGCATAGCGTTGATACAGCTCGTTCTGTGCCGTCATATCTTTCCGCTTGCAACACTCTACCAGCTCTGCTTCGTTCATTTTTTGATGATTCCTGTTATTTATTAAATGCAACGATGTAAAAATACTGCATGATAGGTGATAGAAAAATTGTTTTTAACTCTTTAACAAAATTCGGTGCAGTATTTTTGAATGGTTTACGTTTACCTCATAAAAGTGGATAAATTAAAAAACAGACGAATATGAAAATGAAAAAGTTTTTATTGGTAGGATTATTAGGTGTTGTGACATTGTGCGGGCTGTCGTCTTGTGACGATGATGACGATGGAGGATACGTTCCGTTTTCCTATGCGGTGGGCGATATGGTCGTAAAAGACGGGAGTGAGCCATATATCCAGTTGGATAGTAAGCAAACACTTTTCCCGTCGAATGGCAGTCGTTTGCCTAATTATTTGTTGAAAGACGGAAAACGGGTAATCGTGAACTTCTCTTTTCTCGAAGGACAGCGGGAAGGATATGATTATTATATTCTTATCAATGATATAGATTCTGTGTTGGTTAAGAATGTTATTCCCATCACTCCTGAAACGACCGATAGTATCGGTAACGATCCTGTGAATGTGTTGGATATGTGGACGAGCGATAAGTATCTGACGGTTCAGTTCGAAATGCGTGGTCTTGGTCGCGAGAAACACATGATTAATTTGGTTAGGAATTATTCTTTATCTCCTAATCCCGATGGAGACGGTTATTTACAATTGGAGTTGCGTCATAATCGTTTGAATGATCCTGAGATAGACCATATTTTATGGGGGGTGGCTTCGTTTAGATTGGAGGATTTGAAACTGGAAAATCCCGATTTGAAAGGGTTGAAAATAAAAGTGCGTAGTCCTTATGGAACGGAAGTTCGTACTTGTGATTTCGAGAAGGAGGATTCAGGAGAGGATGCAATTTCTGGAACTCAGGAGAAGAGTGTTTCTACTTATGTCCGATAGAAATAGTTAAGTAAATAGGTGTTGATTGCCGGGAGCAGAATTGATATTTTGCTTCCGGTTTTTTTTATTGTGAAATAAAGGCTTATAAGTTTTTTGGATAGGTACAAAAAAAATTGATTGTCTCACGACAACCAATCTTTGTTAACCTTAAATCTAATACCATGAAAAACACATTGCAAATATAGGGGTAAATATGTTCTCAAACATAATATTTAGACAATAATTTTCTTGGATTTAATTTGTTTTAACTAATGTAAATCGATTTGGTCGTAAATGTATACGGTCTTTAACATTTTGGCGAGACTGTAAACAAATATTCGCTGTTCCCGGATATTTCCTTATATTAGAATGAGATAGAAATAATTCAAAAAGGGGAAAAGGATTTGTTTGTTTTATCCTTTTCACATTTTTCGTTTGCGGTGTCGGACGAGTTTGTTAAAGATGGACTGTATTCGGTATATCCAAATAAATTTGTTTCTGCACTTGGTTTACATTATCTTTGTCATAACGAAGATAGGATGTGGTTCGACATAGCTAATTCGGAAATGAGATTCTCGTTTGCTTCTGCGCTCACCTTTCACTATCTTTGTCTATTGTTGTATGAGTGGTAAGAATTAAAATAGGTATTAGATTTAATACCCGATTAAATGAAAAATAAATGAAGGTTTCCGATTTGATAAAGAATAGCGGGAGTACAGGATTTTCATTTGAAATATTGCCTCCATTAAAGGGTAGCAGTATCGAGAAATCTTTTAAAGCGATAGACACGCTACGGGAATTTGCGCCGTTATATATTAATATAACCACACATCGCAGTGAATTGGTTTATAAGGATACCCCCGATGGGTTGTTTCGCCGGGTCTCGGAACGTAGTCGTCCCGGTACAGTAGCGGTAGCGGCAGCTATAAAAAATAAATATCAGATACCCACTGTCCCTCATCTCATATGCAGTGGCTTTACAGCTCTCGAAACAGAATATGCTTTAATAGATTTGAATTTTTTGGGGATATGTGATTTGCTTATTTTGAGAGGTGATAAGGCTAAGCATGAGAATCGATTTATCGCTGCTTCCGGTGGATATGAACATGCTATTGAATTGGAGCAGCAGGTGAATCGTTTTAATGAGGGTTATTTCATAGATGGCACTCGAATGGATTTGGTCAGTACAAGGCAATTTTCATACGGAGTGGCGGGTTATCCCGAGAAACATGACGAATCTCCTAATCCCGACGAGGATATGAAATGGTTGAAGGCAAAGGTGGATGCAGGAGCCGACTATATAGTTACCCAGATGTTTTTCGATAACGAAAAGTTTTTCTCGTTTGTAGACCGTTGTCGGGCAGCAGGGATTACCGTACCCATTGTCCCGGGATTGAAACCTATCTCGAAGGCTTCGCAATTGACATTGTTACCTCGTGTATTTCACGTAGATATACCCGATATGCTGGTTCGGGAGATTGTTAAGTGTAAAGACGATTCGCAGGTTAAGCAGGTAGGGATAGATTGGTGTACAGCTCAATCGCTCGAATTGAAAGCGAAGGGAGTACCCAGTATTCACTATTATTCGCTTATGGCGGTCGATAGTGTTTATCAAGTGGCGAAGTCGGTTTATTAACGGAGGGATCGCGCAATGTTTTTTAAAGACGTTATCGGACAGGAGGAGGTAAAGCGAAGACTTTTACGTTCGGTTGATAATGATCATGTGGCTCATGCCCAGTTGCTTTGTGGACCGGAGGGTGTCGGTAAATTTGCTATGGCTATGGCTTATGCCCGGTATATACATTGCACGAATCGTCAGAATGGGGAAGCTTGCGGTGTATGTCCGTCTTGCCGGCAACATACGGCTTTGACTCACCCGGATTTGCATTTTGTATTCCCGATGGTCAAAGTGGATAAGAAGAAACGGATATGCGACGATTATTTGCCCGAATGGACTGAGTTTTTGAAGGAGAATACCTATTTCGGGATCGATTCATGGTTGAGGTATATTAATGCCGATAACAAGCAGGCCGTAATTTATGGAGAAGAGAGTGAAAGTATTTTGCGGAAGATGTCTTTAAAGAGCTATGAATCTCCGTATAAAATAATGATTATATGGCTGCCGGAACGCATGAACGACACTTGCTCCAATAAATTGTTGAAATTGCTGGAAGAGCCTTATCCCGGTAGTGTGTTTTTGTTAGTCAGCAATAATCCCGATAGAGTGCTGGGGACTATACGTTCGCGTTCGCAGCTTATCGAGATTCGCTCTTTGTCTACATCGGTTATAGCCGAGGCGTTGCAACGCCGGTATGGGATAACGGAGCAGGATGCTGTTTCGGTGGCCCATGTCGCAGAGGGTAATTATTTGAAGGCTTGCGAGTCTCTTCAATTGAATGAGGAGAATAAATTGTTTTTCGATTATTTTGTGCAGGTCATGCGTTTGGCCTATGCTCGGAAAATAAAGGATTTGAAGATATGGAGCGAAGAAGTGGCCGATTTGGGGCGCGAGCGTTTGCGCCGATTTCTTTCCTATGCCCAACGAATGATACGTGAGAATTACATCTATAATTTGCATGTTCCTGCATTAACCTATATGAATCGGGAAGAGGCTCAATTTTCTTCGCGTTTCGCTCCGTTTATTCATGAACGTAATGTACAGGCTATCATGAAACATTTGAGCGATGCCGAAAATGATGTCGGGCAGAATGCTAATGCCAAGATTGTTCTTTTCGATCTATCTATAAAACTTATTATGCTGTTGAAAAGCTGATGAGGAGTCGTGATGTGAAATGAATGTAGAAGAGTTTAGGGAATATTGTCTTTCGTTGAAGGGTGTGGAAGAGAAGATGCCTTTCGTGAATGTTGCCGATCGATATAGCCGTGATGTTTTGTGTTTCTATGTGGGCGATAAATGGTTTTGTTTTGTGAATGTCGAGGTGTTCGATTTTTGTTGTATTAAGTGCGACCCGGTGGAATCGGGCGAATTACAGGCTCGTTATATGGGGGTAAAGCCGGGGTGGCATATGAATAAAATGCATTGGATTAGCGTTTACTTTAATCGAGATGTTTCGGACGAGATGGTCAGGAAGTTGGTGAAGAAATCTTATGATATGGTTGTCAAGCGTTTGAATCGTAAGGAGCGGGAAAGACTATTATAGAGAGATATGTCTATTTTTTTGAAAAAACAGGTCTTTTTCTATTGAAAAAATATTATCTTTGCCGTCCCGGATAGAAAACACCGGGAAACTACCACTGGGGCTGACCGGTTTTGACAGCGGGTAGAAGTGGTGGGTAAGCATGCAGAGCGTTGTTGCCCCGCTCTATAATATCAGACAACAAAAATTTAACTGGCGAAAATAACTACGCTCTTGCTGCTTAATCGAAGTACAGTAGATTAGCTTAATCTCCGCAACAGTTGTGGAGACAAGACATCACCCGGTTGCTGTTGTTCCGAAGCGTTCCGAAACGGTGGTGCAATAATATCGGAAATAGTCAGAGGCAAGTTTCGAGCTGATGATGAAAATTTAGAAACTAAGGTGCAGATTGGTGGCTTCGGTCTTGTCTGTACCCGACAATCAAAGCGAAGATAAGCATGTAGAAAGCTCATTAGTTCCTCGTTTGGACGAGGGTTCGAATCCCTCCAGCTCCACGATATATATTGTTTTTCAATAAGTTGCTGATTAGTGGTATTAAAAGTGGTACTATCTGTTTTACTTTTAATATCTTTCTTCATAAGATTCTGAAATGGTACTGTTTGATTGTATCTTAATATTGTGAAAAATAAAAGAGCGATGGCTGGTAAAAAGGCAAACAAGAAACAGGTGCACCCACATCTTTCGGGAGTACAAAAAGCCGTAGTGTCTTTTGCCAATATGTTTGAGAAAAACCGTCGTATAAATCGAGAGGCGCAACGAGTCATTAAAAGAAAAACACCTCAAAAAGTCAGGACTTTACTTTATGGAAAAAGAGGGAGGAGGATTGAAGAGCGTTTCTTTTGTGTTGTCTGTGGAAATTCTTATGGGGAGGGGTGGAGATATAAATTGGAGGAGGATACCTATTTGTATTTGTGTTCTCGGTGTAAAGAAGTCGTTCGGCCACAGTTGACGGTAAAAGCCATATATTCATCGAATTTCGAAGTTCAAAGGAAAAAGCATTGAAGAAGTTTATATTTGTATAAAATGATAGGTTCATTAGGATTAAAAAGGGGTTTTTGTTTTGGATAGTTGCTGTATTCAAATTATATTTTAGATAGTAGAGCATTTTAGATAAATGGTTTTATATTTTTCTTTTATGTTATTTGCTATGCCTTACTTGGTATGAATATCTTGAAAAAATAAAATTTTAATATTTTGTTGTATTTAGCTCTACGGAATGGCTGGTATAAATAAAAATGGGGGTATAATTCTGGTTTAGTCAAAACCTATTTTTGTTTTTTGCATATACAATAAATTACAAAGTATATGAATAAGAAAGATTGATGGTTTATTTCTTT